>Ga0366818_10009_pt2 | contig 91919 bp, 67 predicted proteins | sample TotcelFGM3001N14_FD_207090 | JGI IMG/M metagenome (GOLD analysis project Ga0366818, IMG submission 207090) | Enriched cells from coal bed in the Powder River Basin, Montana, United States - Total cells FGM rep3 HSBNCT.FGM.300.1.N14 ...
GAATAACGTCATGCGGCAATCGAACCAAAAGTCATGTTTCGTGATGGGGACCGAAGACTCTGTCGTCACGAGGCAGTTCGAATTGCTCGGTTGCGTCTGGCATCGGCTAACAGTGGTTTACAAACCAAGTCCGGTGGCGCGCCTTCACTCTGCCTTCTTAGTCCGCTCGAACAATTTGCCTGTTGTCGGGCTTGCATCTTCGTCGACATGTGCGGCGTTACGTCGGGGTCTTCGCTGCCTTGTGGACCAAACGGGCTAACACAGCAACGTGTCGGCGGCCATTAAGAATTGAGCCACTTTGGCCACAAGAATCAGTCAGCTCGAAGATTGGGTGAGGGGATGGGATCGTGCGATGATTGGAGAACGGAGGGCGGAGGTAGGACTGCGGTGGGAGGCCGGTGGTACCAGAGGTAAATGTGGGGGATTCGAGCTGCGCTGCCGCCACGGCGCCAAACGCCGCCGGGCGTTCGCTAGATCGGTCGGCAGGCCCGTGCCTTTCTCGCGTTCATCGGCTGTTCTCCGCAAGTTACTGCTACGACAGTCAACGATATCAGCCTCCCGAAAAGCTTCACGCACGCTTGCGGAAAGGACACAGCTTCGGATATCTACCATGGTGGCGAGAACGAACCACCACAGCTGACCGAGACGTGCCGGGAGGCAACCAGACCCTCGACAACGAGCCCAAAAAACTACATTATGGTACGTGCGCGTGATGTACGCGCATCATAAAGAACGCAAATTCAGCCATGAGATTGCCTTTGGGGAGGAAGAATCATGTCTTTTTCACGCCGTCAATTTGTCCAGCATAGCGCCGGTGGGCTGTTGGCCGGGGCGCTGCTGACACGAACCGCTGGGGCTGCGGCGGACGAGCCTGCGGCGGCGATGCCGATCGTCGATACGCATCAACACCTGTGGGACCTGCAAGTCGTCCGGCCGCCTTGGCTGCGGGGCGCTTCCGATCTGCTGAATCGCCGCTATGCGATGCCGGAGTACCGCGAGGCTACAGACGGTTTGAACGTGGTCAAGGCGGTTTATATGGAGGTCGACGTCAATCCGCGGGATCACGTCGCCGAAGCGGAACATGTGATCGGTTTGTGCCGCAGCAAACAGCATCCGACGGTGGCCGCGGTGATCGGCGGGCATCCGGCCTCGGACGCGTTTGCCGATTACGTCGCGCGCTTCAAGGACAGCCCGTATGTCAAGGGCGTGCGGCAAGTGCTTCACGGAGGAACGCCCGCCGGGTACTGCTTGAGCGACGAGTTCGTGCGCGGCATCCGCCTGCTGGGCGACGCCGGGTTGAGCTTTGATTTGTGCCTGCGGCCCGGCGAGTTAAGCGACGGAGCAAAGCTGGCCGAGCGCTGCCCCGAGACGCGATTTATCGTCGATCATTGCGGCAACGCGGATCCCAATGCCTTTGCCGCAGACAGCGGCGGCAAGCCCAGCCACGATCCGGCCGGTTGGAAACGCGATATCGAAGCGTTGGCGAAGTGGGACAACGTCATCTGCAAAATCTCCGGCGTCGTCGCCCGCGCGCCAAAGGAAGACGCTGCCACCGCGTTGGCGCCGATCGTCAACCATTGCTTGGACTCCTTCGGCCCGGACCGCGTCGTATTCGGCGGTGATTGGCCCGTGTGCCTGCGGGGCGCCACGTTCCGCCAGTGGGTGCTGATCCTGCGGGAAATCGTCGCCGAGCGGCCTGCCGCTGAGCGGCGAAAACTGTGGCATGACAACGCAGTGCGCTGCTACGAACTGGACGTGTAACACGTCGCCCACTTCCATCCGCGTCGCGATTTGACAATCGTTCCGCGGAAACAAGGCAGAGAGATTGCGATTGGGGCGCGAGGCTCGCATTCCCCACGTTCAGCCGAGGGGGCGATTTCATTTCGCTCGCAGCTTTTGTCGTAGAACGGAATTTTCATTTCGTTTGTGTGTCAAAGAAATGAATTGAATCCCCTCCGCGACTCAAGGCAGCGCTGCAATCTCGTCTCTTTATCGGCGAAAGCCACGCCGCGAACGTCCGGCTGGATCGGTCGCAAACCCGTGCAGAGGGGTGGCTCTCAGCCGTGCATTGACGACATGCCCGGGGGCGCTTGTGAAACCGCTCAATCTATGCCCCTTCCGTCTCCGTCGCGCCAGAATCCATGCCCCTCTTTTTTATTGACATTCCCTTGAGCTTGTGGTACGAATTCCAATCACCGAGTGACCCCGAACTGGACGGATTGCATTTTCATACATCGGGTGGCCATGGTGCCCTGGGTCGATTTGCGAGGCTGACTTGAAGAATGAAGGGGAAGGTCGTGACGAAAAACTTTTGTTGTGTCGTTGCTTTGCTGCTGGCATCGAATGTGGCGTCTGGGGGCGAGGCTCGTACTTGGACCGACAGGTCCGGTCGCTTTGCCGTGTCGGCGACGTTCCTGGAACTTCAAGGCGGCGAGGTCGTCCTTAAGAAGACTGATGACAATTCGCGTATCGTTGTGCCTGCCCCACGGCTTTCTCCTAACGATATCGAGTGGCTCAAGCAAAACGTTCGGCCACGAGCTCTGATCCTGCCGCCCGTTCAGATCGATTTGAAGACGTTGGACACCAATGAATCCCAACGCGTCGATTTGAGTACCGCGTCGCGCGGAATAGACGGTTTTTCCATCGTGGGGGTGGCAATCAACGGTGAACAAATGACGCCGCTGCGGGGCGAAGTTCTTGAAAAAGCGGGCGACGCTGTGGAATTCGAACTGCAAGGCTCCCCGGGGGCGACGATTGAATTGCAGCGTGGTGGAGGCGAGCAATGCAAGACGTTGCTCGTGCGTCCGCGGTTGGTTATCCAGCCCGGCGGGGCTCGCGTGCCGTTTTCCAGCAAGTCACTCGCTGCGTTACAGAAAACATTCACGGAACATATCGCCACCAGCAGACGCGATCTGCAACAAACGGAGCAGGTGTTGGCCAACTTGCCGAAGGAAATCGCCGATGCGCAGCGGCGCCTCAATAGCGTCAGGACGGATCGGGAAAAACTCGGATGGGCTGGCCAGATAACAAAGCTCGAAAAGGTATTGAAAGCAGCCCAAGCCAAGGTGGAATCGTTGCGGAAGCGACTGGCTTCCCTGCCGGCTCACGAACAACACGCGACAGTAGCATTGAAATGGCTAACGGAGTTCGAGGACCGAGTATTCCTCACATTTCGGGTCGAGACGACTGTCACAGACGATTGGAGCGTGCCGGTGGCTTGTACGTGGGATGCCAAGGACCGGCAAACGCTTGGCGTACTCGCCGAAGTGGCCACTGAATGTTGGCAACTTCCGCACCGTTGGCGTAACGAGCGGCGCATCGGTGAACGAGAACTGAAGGCTGTTGTCAACCAGTTGGGAAGCAAGATCGCAGATCGCCAAGTCATAATTCGGTTCAAGATCACTGATATCGCGGTCGACCCGCACGGTAAACAGACATTTTTCGTCTCGCCAGTGGAGCAGTTAGCCGGCGTCACCTATTCGCCAACGATAGCGCGCTCCTTGGTGGGGGATGGTGTCGCTCCAGCAATTGGCGAAGTGATTACTGTCTCAGGAGTTGCGACACTAAATCATCAGCCGCCGCCGGCGGCGAATCCCGTGCCGTTTCGGCGAATCGGCGAGCGAGCCGATACCCCCGTGCAATCGTCGCTATCGCAGGCGGAACCTATGACCGTCACTCTTCGCTTCGATTTGCCCAACGGCAACGATAACGCCCTGCAACTGTGGCTGCAGGTGACGTCCTCCGTCAAGCAGGGGGCACCAAGAATATGATACAGCGATTGGTCCCGCAGTAGTGGTTGGCGCACGAGCCCAGCCCGTTAGACTAAGACGTTTCGTGTTAATCGGGTTCGATACCTTGTGGAGGACGAGCCGCACGCAAGTTGCTGGCATCGTCCAGACCGTAGAATCGTCGTTTTCCGTTTCCTCCCACCGCGATTTTCTCACTCTGATGTCCTGGCCGCTGCAATCAGACTTTATCGGCATGCTGAAAAACCCTCCGGTGGGATTTCGAGATCCCGAACTGAAGCAGTGTACGGTGGAGATCAACCAGTTGGGCCAGCCCAAGGCCCGCAGCGGTAACTTCGCGACCGTTTACCGTGGGTTCCGGCCGGATGGCGGTGAATTTGCAATCCGGGTGTTTAATCGCCGACAAGACGAGCGATTGGCGCATTATCGCGCCATCAGCGAGTACTTGGAGGGTCGTGCGATTTCCAGTGTTGTCCGTTTTCAATATGACCAGCAAGGGATTCGGTCCTCGGCGGATGGCAAGCTGTACCCGTTGTTGACGATGGAATGGATACCCGGAACGACGCTTTTCGAGTGGATTCAAGTTCGGTGCCAGGAAAAGCATTTCGAGGCGCTACTGATCGCCGCGGAGGCGTGGGCGCGTCTGGTTCGAGAATTGGCGGAACATGAAGTGGTGCATGGAGACTTGCAGCACGGCAACGTGATGGTATCGCCCGAGACTCAGTTCAAGCTGGTAGACTACGACTGCATGGCCGTCCCGTCGCTGCTCGGCCGCCGGAACTTGGAGACGGGTTTGCCTCCGTATCAGCATCCGGGACGAAACGGAGACACTGAGTTGTTTTCCGGCCTGGACAATTTTTCAGCGCTGGTGATCTACGTGGCGCTGCGTGCGTTGGCAGCGTCGCCGGCACTTTGGCACACGTATGTGGTTCAACCCGCTTACGATCGGATACTTTTTCGCGAGGATGATTTTCGCACGCCGCCGTCGTCTCCGTTGTATCGAGACCTGTTGAAGTCGCCGGACCAGCAGGTGCGAGACCTGGCGCATTATCTGTTCGAGTTGGCACGTCACGATCTGCGCGACGTGCCGCGAGTTGACGAACTCCTGTTGCGGTGCGAGTCGAATAGAGTCGCGGCCGGGCAAGCACGGCCACGCAGTTTTCGAAGCACGGCGTTCCCGCGGGAGCGTACGGCAGGGGAGGAGCCCGTCCCAGCGAGTCCCCACCCGTCACTTTCGCGTCCCAACCCAGCGACAGGGGGAACCTTGCGGCGGGGGCGACGAGCCGGTTCGAGCCCGGCGAACGCTCAGCCGCCTCGCTTGGGTAACCTAGCCAGCGAACGGACCGCTGGAACGGGGCAAGGCGTTCGGCCGAGCGTTGAGGGACCACTGCCGACGTCAGTAACCGCCGCGTCACAGCGCCCCGGAACCGAGGGGGCGCGTCGTGCTTGGCTCTGGTGGTTTGTCGGATCTGCGGCCATACCGGTACTGCTGGCTATCTTGACGACGCTAATGCTGTTATTCTGGAGGTCGTTGTAGAATCCGTGGGAGAGGAAGAGCAAGATGGCAATCCGTGGACAGAATATGGGAGTTCCGTTACGTTCGCGGATTATTTGCCCGCACTGTTGGGCAGAATTCCCGCCGCAGGAACTGCTTTGGATCGCAGCGCATTCGGATCTGCGGGGCGACCCGTTGCTGGGCCAGGACGAACCCCAACGGTTTCTACCGTCGCGATTCTCAGCCGATGGCAAGGCCATCGACGTGCGGGGCGAGGTCTGCACCGGGTTGGCTTGCCCCCACTGCCATCTCTCCATCGCTTGGGCGTTGCTGGAGATGAAGCCGCTGTTCTTGTCGATCCTAGGCGCTCCGGGATCCGGAAAATCGTACTTTGTGGCCTCCATGACGTGGCAATTGCGGCAAACGTTGCGAGAGCGGTTCGCCGTAAGTTTTACGGACGCTGACCCCCTGCACAATCAAGTACTCAGCGAGTATGAAGAACGATTGTTTTTGAATCCGCAGGAGGACCAACTCGTCTACCTGCCGAAGACCGAACTCGAAGGCCAGTTGTACCAGTCCGTCGCGTACGGCGAGCGGCGGGTATGGTATCCGCGACCCTTCGTGTTCTCACTGCAGCCACTGGACGGCCACGTCGCGTACGACAAACGCCGCCTGTTATCTCGCGCCCTTTGCCTGTATGACAGCGCGGGCGAGCATTTCCTGCCGGGGGGCGAGACATCCAACAGCCCATCCAAGCACTTGGCCCTGTCGGAAGTCTTGTTTTTCTTGTTTGACCCGACGCAGCACCCCAAGTTCCGCGCGCGCTGCAAGGACCAGACCAACGATCCCCAGATGGGAAATCATGGCTGGAGCCACCGCCAAGATCAGGTGTTGCTCGAGGCGGCCAATCGCATTCGCGCGCACAGCGGCGCTTCGCAAAGCGATAAACTTACACAGCCACTCGTGGTGGTTGTCACCAAGTTTGATGCTTGGCGAACGCTGGCGCCGAATCTCGAACTCGATCTGAATCGAATCATCCGCCGAGCCGGAGGCACCATGTCCGCGCTGGACAGCCGCGTACTCCACACCATCTCGGCAACGGTTCGCCAAGTATTGAATCAGCACGCCCGGGAGATGGTCACCGCCGCCGAGAGTTTTTCCGAGGAGGTGCTCTACATCCCTGTCAGCGCTTTGGGTTGCGCTCCGGAAATCATCGACGGCAGCGGCATGTTGGGAATCCGTCCCCGGAACATTCAACCGATTTGGTCGGAAGTTCCGGTTTTGTTCGCGCTTCACCGATGTACCAAAGGATTGGTGCAGGTCGGGGCCTCGCGCGGCGACTCCCATGCGGAAGGCGCCCGCGCAGCCGGCAGGATCGCGGACAATAGACTGGCAGAGGCTGCTGCTGACGAGGACGAGCCGTCCGTGCTGCCCATGACAAGGGAGACAGGCACGTGAGTCATGAGATCCTGTACACGTCCGCATCGCAGGGATTGAAGCCGGGTAGTCGCGGTTTTTGCACCGTCGTCAGCACCGCCGGGATGGCCAAGAACCTGGCCGAACGCTTGGAATCGTTCAGCGGATACCGCCACGCGTTCATGGCGCACGAAGCCCAGGCGGAGCAGAACCCCATCAATTATGCGCATTACCATACGACCATCGGCGGCCGCAAGTATCACATCCTGTCCCGCATCGCGGATGCCGGCCTGGATTACACACAGCGCAGCAACAAGTTGGCGCATCATGTGGCATTGGAGCCCAGCGAGATAGCAAACGCTCCCGGCGGTCCGGCATGGGTGATGGCCGCCAAGGGATTCTTTGTGGAAAAATGGGAGGGCCAGGTTCGCACCTCGCCGGCCGGCCGCGAGCCAATCGGCAGCGATCGGCCAGCGCAAGTGTGCCTGCGTTGGAAACAGCTGACGGGCGACGCCGGCTGGGGCGGTGTGCTGGCCGAATCCGCGCACCGCAAGGGCGCATTGATGTCCGTGATCTTTCCGGCCGGAACGCCGGTGTTGGACTTGGTGGTCGAATCCCTCAGCCTGCTGCCGACGGAAAAACGCTGGGACGTGACGTTCAGTACCTACTTCACCAAAGCACCGGCGGGGGTCGACTGCCAGTGGCGATTCCTCCTGGACGGCACGCCCGAGGCGACTGCTCTGCGGCGCGACGTGCGGGCGGCTGTTATCGATCTCTGCCGGCCCCTGGGCCAGGCCCAGGGAGGCGATTTGGTCTCGGCGGCTCGGACGAGCTTCGTTTCGTTAAGAGCAAGCCCCCCCGGTGCCGCTCCGCTTCAACGTTCGATGCCGGACTCGGTGCGCACCGCGACTGCGGCGCTGCAGCCGCGGGACGAGGAACCCCAGGAACTGGCGCTAGTTCCCCACTCACCGCCTTCCTGTGCGCGTCGTTCCAACTCGCCACCTGCATGGCTCCCCGCCGCGAAACCCGTGCGGCGAGCGCGGTGGCGATTCCTCGCGGTCGCCGCTGGGCTGGTGCTGCTCTTTTTGGCAGTCGTCGTGGGCGCCGTGTTGCTCAGCCCCTCCACTGTCCCACCCGTCACGATCGTCGATTCGGCCCCGGAGGCGAACTTGCCGAACGAGGCTCCGAAAGCCCCGGACGAAGCCGCGCCGGCCGGTCCGTCGCCCCCAGAGGAAAAGTCTGAGGAATCCGAAGGCCCGAAGACCGAGGTGGACCGTCCGGACGCTGAACCCGCGATGTTGCAGATGCCCCCTGCGGAAGAAGAGAAGAAGGATAAGCCCAAACCCTTCGAGGATATACGCCGACAGCAGAACAAGTTGCCTTTGCCGCCGTTAACCGTGCAGGATGGGCAAGGCTCGTTTGCCAGGAAAACGCTAAACCGAAATCCGGAGAAACTTGCCACGTTGGACGTGAAGGATAGCCTGAAATGTGATCTGCAATTGGGCGGCAGCGAATGGGAGAAACCTCCAGATAAGCAGAAGAATCAAATCATACTCGTTGACAAAGACGGCGTGCGCCGATGGAAAATCATTGCGACGCAGCCGACAATTCTGGGTAGCCAAGACACATGGATCGGTACATTCGAGCTGAACAACGGCGACCTGATGTTCAACTGGGGTGGACCTCCAGAGACCAAACCGGAGTTGCCGCTGCCGCCCCCGATCCGTTTGGCCTTCTGTTCGCTCAAGATCACGGTTGACGATCAAGATGAGAATTGTACCTTTGAGGTTGTCCCGACAACGGTCCCCTCGGTCAGGTTCAATGACGCAACTTCGAATTCGATCGGCAAGGCGACGGAGCACTTCCTACGCCCCAACGACGACTTGGCTCTGGAATTAAAGGTCTCCGGCATCAAGAATCCTTCATTCGCGGGTAATAAGTCTCGCCTAACTCTTAAGGATCGCAGTACGACCCTATCAGTTCCCGTGCCGTCTACTCATCACCCGGCTACTGATCGTGAGACCACGGTTTCCGTCGAGCTGAGTCTGGATGGCGACCTGACGAAATCCCTTTGCGTTAGCAGGCCGAGCGCACTCGCTTTTGTACTCACGGGGCCTAAGCCCCAACCGGGACAATCGTACTGGCAAACAGACAAATGGGAAATTAGGCCGGCACCGATTGAACTGACGGACCAGAACATTGACAATCACAAGAAGATGGCTCAGGAGTTAGTTGGAAAATTCAAAACTTGGGCTGTACAAAAGGACCGTTTTCCGGAGATTGAAAAGTGGACGCAATTACCTCAAGAGCAGCGAACGACTGCTATCGAATTCGCCAAGCCGTGGAGCGATTATCAACGCCTTGTTCTTGCGCGCGCTGCGGATGAAGTGTTGAAGGAGAAAGCCCACGATCTTAACAACCCAGATCAATCGTTGTTGGAACTCTACTATGAGTACCGCCTGGGGCATACCGTAACTTACGCGGAATCATACAGCTTTTTTGACGATTTTCTCGTCGGCGTGAAAGCTTGGTGCGAAAACGTGAAGACGTTGAACATGAACATGCAGAAAGATGGCCGTCTTGATTATCGCTTATACGTGAAAGTCGATGATCGAGAAATCGATCTGGTAGTGACGGCGGGCTTTCGGGACGCGGTCCCTTCAGCGGACGTCCCAAAGTGAGGCGTCTCGTATCGCGGGAGCATTCGTGGCAGCAAACCTGAATCATGCTTGCCCAGGACGGACGTCCCGTCCGGCGTGTCACCCAGGACGAATGGAACAACCCCCGGTAACAACCAACGAAATACCATCACCGTACTGGACGAGAACGGCGAGCGGCAGGAGTATCGATCATGCAACAGTACGAGCAGATTGTCGACGATATTTTGACCATACTGACGGCTGACGTCGATCCCGCGGACGATGCCTTGCGGGATACAGATACGCGTTATTCCGATGCAGTTGCCGAGGTGAACGAGCGGCTGGTCGCTTGTGACAAATTGCTACACAAGGGGCATCGGGCCGAAGCGATTCAGGAGTGCGAGCGGGAACCGAATTTGCTGGACGTTCTGGGCGCGCTTGACTTTCCCGAAGCCGGGCAGTGGAGCGAGTACGTACGTCAGTTCGGACTCGCCGGGCCGCCCGTGCTTCGCTCCGATATTGCGATGGACTTGAACGATGCATATACCACGGATTCCGAGTTGGGCGACGTTCTGCGGCAGCATCGGCTGCTGGCCCTGGCCCGGTCGCCGTTGGGCTCGCGTCTGAAAGTGTTGCGGCAGATCGCCCGGCGAGACGCGGGGAATCCCATCTGGATGAAAGATCTGCGCAGCTGGGAACGGGTCCGACATAGCCAACTGCCACGCGAATTGGAAGGAGCCGTGGCGAACAACGACCTGCCAGCAATCGCTCAATTGGTACACGAAGTTCGCTCCCGGGAGTGGATAACGCCCCCGCCCGATGCGCTTGCCAAGCGAATCGCCGACGCACACCAGCAGATATGTGCCAAGCAGGCGCGGCGGCAATTAGAAGCGTTGGGAAGAGAGTTGACCGAAGCCTACGCAGACTGCGACGTCAAGCGGGCACGGAAAATCCGCGAGCAATGGAAAGCCTGCGCCGCCGTGGGAATCGTGCGTAGTGACGATCCATTGCTGGAGATGGCGGCCCCCGCTCTCCAGTGGCTATCAGAGCAGGATCGGCAGGATCGTGAACAGCACGAGTACGAAGACGCGTTGGCTGCCCTGGAGGCTGCGTTGGACGCAGCCGCCTCGCAGCAGGAACTGGAGCGATTGACACATGCTGTATTGCGGTTTGAACAGGGACTTTCCGAGACGCTGGAACAACGCCTGCAGAACCGCTTCGCCAATCTTGAAACGGCCAAGCGGCGCAAGACGACGATCGCCTTGACATCGATCGTGATGTTCGTGTTGCTCCTCGCCGGTCTGACCGTTTGGGCGTTTCATTTCTACGGTCGGAGCAGGTTGCTCGCCAGCCACGACAAAAATCTGACGGAATTGATCGAGGCGAGGAGACTAGAGGCCGCCCGTTCCTATGCGGAAGATGTACGACAAAATGCTCCAGCCCTGTACGGCACGCCTGACATTCAGAACCGGATCAAGGCATTGGAAACCGCCGAGTTGGAGGAGCAGACGCGACGAGAACGGTTCACGCAACTGCTACAGGATGCCCGAGCCCTTGCGCAGACGTGGGATGGCCACTGGCAGGCCGAGGCTAAACTCGGCGACGCGGAGAAATTAGCGGAAAAGGCCCCAGAGCATCGGCAGCATGCAGAGAGGAAAGAACTGGACGAAACCCGTGGGGAACTGGGAGCCGCGCGTGGCCAGCAGCAGGCGGAGATCAACGAAGCCTGGCTGACCGAGTACGGAGTTTGGCGGCAGCCGTTTGAGCAACTGGATCGCAGCGATCCGGACGAGATCCAGCGATTACTGCGCGAGGGCGAGGCGTTGGCCAAACGGTCGAAAGTCGACGCCCACATTCGTAGTCAAATTCAACCACAACTGGAGGAGTTGAGGACCGGTTACGATAAGCAAATATTGAATCAGACCGAATCCGAACTGCTGCAGCGGATCACGGACGCGGTGGGCGACCGTCCCAAGTACACACGTAGCTTGCAGGCCTATATTGACAAACTAGCGCAGAAGCCGCGCGCCGCAGACTTCAGGCAGGTGTTGGAGAACGAATCGAGTTCCTGGGACGGGATCGAAGCTTGGGATCAACTCGTCACCCGCTGGGCGACCCTGCAATTGAATCGGATCAACGCGGCCCGGGCGGGTGAACTGATCGCCGAAGCCGAGACTCTGTTGCAGCAGCATCCGGGTTTCCCGGCGGCGGCTTCCGTCCAGCAGATCGTCGAATTCCTCCGCCCGATCCGAGCAAGAATCAAAGGAGATGGGACCCGACTGGAAGCGTCTCTGATCCCCGATCTGAACGTTCCTCCCGTCAAGGATTTTCGGATCGTCTGGCAAAGTCAGGCTAACGGACGGCCAAAACGCTTCTATTTCATGGACCAAGCCCCACAAGTTTTGGTGCGAACCGTCAAACTGGAACACCTCATCAACAACCTCGGAGAGGTGCGCCAGGTGGAGATACCGCGCCAAGAAGTCAAGAATCCTGAGCAGGGAAGGACGTTCGATTGGATCTCGCCTCAGCAGCAGTTTTACGATTACCTGGTGGAGCAGTTGCCGAAGCTCGACGATCCCAGTTGGGAAAGCACCTTCTTCGCGGTCATTCGGCAGCTGCATACGGAACCGCAATTGGGGCCGGATTTCGACATGGAGCCCATCTTGAAAATCGAGTTGCTCGATCGTCTGCTCCAGACGGCATGCGAGGGCAGCTACGCAGTCCATCGGGGATTCGGCCCCTGGAGGGATCTGATCGCAAAGGCGCGCCAGGATGGCAGGCTGGATCTCGCAGCCAACTGGGTCGATCCGGAGAATGACAATGGGAATCGAGCTCGAGCGGCAGCGCAGCGGTTGATCGAAAGCATGGGACCGCTAGAGATCGCGAGCACGCGGGCGGGGCAGGCTTGGAAAGAAATGACGGCAAGCCGGACCTGGGGGCGTTATCGTTGGGTTGGCTGCCTGATCCGAGATGAAACGCAGAAGTGGACCTGTCCTGTTCCGACCACCGGCGCGGACCTGGCTGGCGACTTGCTGGTCTTCCAACGATCGTCCGGCACGGCGCCCACGTTTAGGAAAATTGGCCGCCTGGAAGCCGGGCGTGCGATGCTAGTCCTGGCCGGGGCTCAGGTCGAGGGCCGACCTGTGTTTGTTGCCCTTGCCCCGTGAACTGGCGTTAGTGGGCCCGGCAGCGGCCAAGATGCCGAGGCAGTGTCAGGAAGAGACCCGCCTGAAGGCGGCACGACAAACAAGTCGAGGGAGACAGCGAACTTGAGCAAACAATACTTCATCCGCATCCGCGGAACTGTCCGCGGTCCCTTTGCCGCCGAGAAACTGAAAGAATTGGCGAGGCGTGGCCAGTTCAGCCGCGTGCATCACGTGTCGCTCGACGGCGTAAACTGGGAACCAGCGGCAAATCATCCTGAACTACTTCCCGAGGCGAAAGCGGTCAATATCCACAAGCGATCGATCAACACAGAAGATCACGGCAGCGGTTACGAATTGGCTGCCACGGACGAACAGACGGCAGACACTACAGCCGCGAATGAATCGGGTACCCAGAATGATCGGGACGACCGCGCCGCCTGGCACTATGCCAGCGCCGGTCGCCAAATCGGTCCGGTGTCCTTCGCAGAATTGAGGCAATTGGCATCACGGGGCGCATTGCAGTTTAACGACCCCGTCTGGTCGGAAGGTATGTCCGACTGGACCGAGGCCGCGAACGTGCCCGGCTTGTTCGTCAAGACGGCTGTGCAGCACCAAGAGTCAACGCTTCCGGCGGTGGCGGCGCAGAGTCCAACGTGGCATCAGCCGGTTGGAGGAAGCGGGACAAAGGTGGTCGCCGCATTGGCGGGCGGAGCCCTGGGATTGCTGTTTCTCGTCCTTTTTGCACTCTGGCTTTTCATGACCTGGGAGCGAACGGACGCCGAGTCCCCAGAGGTCGGCTGTGCGGCTTGTGGGACAGTCATGACGTTATTGGTTTTCCTCTCAATCGCAATCGTTGTCCTGAACATTGCTCTGCTCGTTTGGGTCGCACGAGATGCCAAGGCACGCGGCATGGACAGCGCGGTGGTGTGGATGTTACTGGTAATGTTTACTGGCCTGCTTGGCCTGCTCATTTACGTGTTTTCTCGTCCCCAAGGGAATGTAGTGCCATGTCCAATGTGCGGCAACAAACGGCTTCACGCAAGCGCCCGATGCCCTCATTGCGGCAATCCCTGAGAAGTTCGTGGGCGTGGTCCGCCATCCTGATCGCGTTGATCGGCTGCGTGGTCACGGATGCCCGGCGCACTCCCGCGAATCAGATTTGCGCACGGTTATATGTGCGATTCGTGCGGGTTTACCAAACCGGGGGCAGTCCTCGCCTAGCCAGCCACGTCCGTTGCCGCTACGTTCCGACCTGTTCGGAGTATTCCATTCAAGCAGTTCGCGAAAACGGGTTCGTGACCGGCGTTCGATTGACCGTTGCGCGGATAAGCCGATGCCGAACAACTGTACCATCGGGAACCCACGATCCACCTCCTTTGCATAAAGAACGTTTTTGGAAATGACGGTTGCCCCGTGATATCGCTGGCCCAACGACTGTAGGGTCGGACCAGCGGAAGGGAGCGGGCGACGATGACGAATAGGAGCCGAACCATGCGAGTTAGTCTGAAGTGCCTTCTCGTGCAAAGCATGTTCATGTTAGGAGTGGCCGGGGGCGCGCAACAAACCGCTCCGCAATTGGCGCCAATTCCCGACGCAACGATCCTGGAGGCGGGGCGCAAGGCGGCTAGAGAACTGTATGGCGACCGTTTTCGGCAGGCCACGAACGTCCAAGACAAACTCGCCTTGGTGATGGAAATGATCGCCACAGCGGCAAAACTTGAGGACGGTTCGCCCGACCAGTACGCTACGTTGACGATTGCCCGTGACATCGCGGCAGGAGCGGGCGAGGTGCCCGCGGCGATTAAGGCCACCGAGCAGTTGGCGGAGCGGTTCGATGTGCCGGTGGCAAAGTTGAAGGCCGATTTGCTGATGACGGCCGCCAGTCGCGCCAGCGCGTCCAGCCAGCACAAAGCGGTGGCCGATGTGGCGCTGCACATCGCAGTGGAATTGGCGACTGCGGGTGATTTCGGTCCTGCGATCGAGTTGTGCGAAGCAGGGCGGTCGGCGGCGGACAAGGCCAAGCTGGAGATGCGTGGGAAAGAGTTGGCCGCGAAAGCAGTTGAATTTCGGGAGCGGCAGCAAGCGATTCACATCTATCAAGAAGCATTGACCGTTCTTGCGGACACCCCCACCGACCCGGCCGCAAACCTCGCGGCAGGACGCTACCTGTGCTTTGTGCACGCAGACTGGGAGCGGGGTATCCCAATGCTGGACCGTGGCAGCGACGCCGAACTGAAAGCAGCTGCCTCGCTGGACTTGCGAGGTGCCACTTTGGGAGACGAGCAAGTTGCCGTGGGCGATGCTTGGTGGCATCTGGCCGAAAGCAAGCATGGCCGCGAGCAAGACATGCTGCGGACTCGCGCTGGATTCTGGTATCAGCAGGCTCAGCCAAACTTGCCTGCGGGATTGGCCAAAGTGAAAGTCGAGCATCGACTTGGGATGCTGTCGAAGGCGAAGGTCGAAGTGGAGACACCGCTACCGTCGGCTCCATCCACACTCGATCCATTTGCGTCTCGGAGACTGGGGCAAAGGGAGGGGTTCCTGGAAAGGGGCGGAGGCAACGCGGCGAGCGAGGCAGCAGTAGCTGCGGCTTTGCAGTGGATTGCCGATCATCAACTGCCCGACGGCGGGTGGAGCTTCGATCATCGGATCGGGCCCGTCGTCAATGGCCGGCCGCGGACGTCGGACCGTCCGGGCACCAAGACCGAGGCTCGCCGAGCCGCTACCGCGATGGCGATCCTGCCGTTGTTGGGCGCCGGTAACACAAACAAAGAAGGACAGTACAAAGCAGCCGTCCAAGGGGGGGTGGAGTACTTGACCAAGAACATGAAAGCCGACGGCGCGTTGAACGAGCCAGAGGGCAGTTTGTACTCGCACGGCTTGGCGTCGATCGCCCTGTGCGAGGCGTACGGCATGACGAATGATCCCGCGCTGATGAAACCCGCCCAGGCTTCGCTGAATTTCATTGCGTACGCCCAAGATCCGAGGGGCGGCGGATGGCGATATCAGCCTCGCCAGCCCGGTGACGCGTCGGTCCTTGGCTGGCAGGTGATGGCGCTCTCCAGTGGGGAGATGGCGCAGCTGAAGGTGAATCCGCTGACGCTTCGCGGAGCGAGCAAATTCCTTGACACGGTCCAGGCCGACAGGGGCGCGTTTTACGGCTACACCAGTCCGGGGAAAGGGCCAGCGACGACGGCCATCGGGCTGCTATGCCGCATGTACCTGGGCTGGAAACAAGACGACGAGGCGTTCAAACGCGGTGTGCAGTGGATCAGCAATCAGGGACCTTCGATCGGCAACAGCGCCAACATGTACTATAACTACTATGGCACCCAGGTCTGTCGGCAGTTTGGCGATGAGGTCTGGGACAAGTGGAACTCAAAGATGCGCGATTTTTTGATCAGCAGCCAAGCCAAGGATGGGCCGGCCCGGGGCAGCTGGTTTTTTTCGGGTGGACACGGCGCCGAGGCAGGCGGACGGTTGTACAATACGTCGCTGGCAACCATGGTCTTGGAAGCCTACTATCGTCACCCGCAAGTGGACGTGTCCGACCCTTCGACAATTGTTCCGGGCAAAACGCAGCCAAGACGGGCTCCGACACCCGGACGGAAAGATGCTCGGGGCGTCGAACTACGGCGCTGAAGAACGCATCGCAAGTCGTCGCTTCCGATAGATGCTCGCATAATGCACCGCGGGGACGGGCAAACGGCGGGAATTCACGTCAGTCTTCAATACAAGAGGCAGCCATGCACCCAAGTGGTCCGTGTTTTGTCGCCAATGTCATCTTGCTGCTCTTGGGGATTACGGAGGGCGCACCCGTGATTACTCAGCAAAGGGCACCGATTCCAGAACCCCAGACACAGGAAACGGCGAGGAAGACCGCAGCGGAGATCTATCGCGATGCTTATCAGCAAGCCAGGACGGCGGAGGACAAGACGGCGTTAGCCAAGGAAATGTGCGAAACGGCGCTCCAAATGCCGGACGGTTCGGCTGACCAGTATGTCTTGCTCAGAATTGCTCGGGACATCGCAGCTGGGGCAGGAGACACAACGGCGTCCCTTTCAGCGGCTGATAAGCTCGTGGAGCGATTTGAGGTACCGAGCGACAAGATCAGGGCGGAGACCCTGTTGATGACCTCGAAAGTGGCGACGATTGCTCAATATACAGCCATCGCAGAAGCAGCGATGGTGGTGGTGGAAGGTGCAGCGAACGCGGGCGAGTACGAAATCGCACTGACCTTGTGCGACGCAGCTCGGTCGCTTGCCGAAAAGGCTCAAGAGCTCTCGCTAGCCAATGACTTGCTGGCGAAGTTGGATGTCCTCAAGGCGGAGCAACTGGAGTTTCAGAAGTATCAGGCGGCCACTGTACGGCTTCAGCTTGATCCATTGGAACCTGTCAGCAACCTGGTCGCGGGACGGTATCTATGTTTTATCAAAGGGGATTGGGAAAGAGGCATTCCAATGCTTGCGTTGAGCGAGGACGTCGCGTTGAAGTACGCCGCCGGGCAAGATCAGCAGGGCGGAAATGCGCCGGACGCCCTACTATCGCTGGGCGATGCGTGGTGGGGCATTGCCGAGAAGGAATCGAGCATGGCCACGGAGCAAATCCTGCGACGAGCTGCAGACTGGTACGAAAAGGCAATCCCGAACTTGAATGGTCTCGCCAAACTCAAGGCAGAGAAACGAGTTGCAGACGTTCGCTCCCGCCCAGCGATGCCGAGCGCGACGGTTTTGGAAGCTCCGCAGGAGCGCGACCGGCGAGGCAGGTCAGGCTTGGATGGTCGGCTTGAGGCAGCGAAAAAGGAATTGCTGGTTGCGCACGGCGGCACCGCGACGACCGAGGCCGCGGTGCAACTAGCGCTGGATTGGCTGGTGAAGCAGCAGAACGCCTGGACGGGACTCTGGAGTCTGAAGGGGCCCTACGCGGACGGCGGCGGCAACGAGAACGTCCTGGCCGCCACGGCGATGGCGTTGCTCGCTCTGCAGGGAATCGGCAACACGCACAAGGCCGGCAAGTTCCATCCCAACCTCAAATTGGGCGCTGATGCATTGCTCAGGGTGCAGGGGCAGGACGGTAACATGTTCAATGAGGGCAGCTTCAACCACCGCTTGTATTCCCAGGCCCAGGCCACGATCGTCTTGTGCGAATTGTATGGAATGACGAAAGATCCCCGTTATCGCCAACCGGCGCAAAAATCGCTGGACTATGCCTGCCGAAACCAGTCCCCGCAGGGTGGGTGGCGATACGTGCCACGCGAGGATAGCGATACTTCCGTAACAGGATGGTTTGTGATGGCGATTCAGACCGGTTTGATGGCAGGACTAGAAGTCCCCACCTCAACGCTCGATGGGATACACAAGTACCTCGACACCGCGACTTCTGACGGCAGCTTCTACAGCTACCAAGCCCGAGGCGAACCGACCTTGACCATGACAGCCGAAGCGCTGCTGTGCCGACAATACTTGGGCTGGACACACGATGACGCGCGTCTACGGATCGGCGTAGACCAATTACTGCAAAACCTGATTGACTACAACGAGCAAGACTTGTATTGCTGGTACTATGCCACCCAGGTCTTGCACCATATGGGCGGCAAGGATTGGGACATCTGGAATAACGTCATGCGGCAAGCGATACCCGCGAAACAGGTCAAGGAAGGCAACGAACGGGGCAGCTGGCCACCTGAGAACGACCGCTGGGGCCTCCACGGAGGGCGTCTGTACACAACCTGCCTGAGCTGTCTGATGCTGGAAGTCTACTATCGCCACCTACGGATCTACACACCAGACGTGCCCATCCCGCCAGCACGGACACAGTGAACGGCTCATCCAAGCGGCCAGGAAATCAAGAACATCCGGGAGACGAAGAGTTGGCCGAAATCTGCCCCCTCTATCTTTTCGCGACAAGTCCCGTGTCGCTTGCGGAGCTGACGTTGGCCTCGTCGCTCATCGTATTTAGTCCCCTTCACGAGAGTGGGAACGTGGTCTGCTCGAAGCCGCGCAGAACTGCGGCGTTTCTCTTCCCGACTCGGCCCTGAGCAGCGACGGCCTTTACGACTGACCGACGGTCGAATCGTTGGGAGTGATCGGCAAGCAGGTCCACGACGCCCGTCTGATTGCCGTCTGCCATGTGCATGCGGTGATGCATCTGCTGATGTTCAACATCCCGCATTTGCAGCGTATGGCTGGCTTTGTTCCAGTCCGCTCGCTCATTGCTCGAACGATGGGTAAGCTAATACTTCCGGTCGCCCAAAATTATCTTCGCTCGACGCTAGCAAAGGAGCCGAACCATGCGTGGTAGTCTGACGTGTCTTGTCGTGGAAATCCTGCTTACGTTGGCGCTGGGCAGCAACATGGAACTGAAAGCGGCCGCTTCGATTCAGTTACGCGGCGCCGCTTCGGCGGAGGAACAAGTTGCCGCGGACGCCGCCTGCTGGATCTTGGCTGTGAGCAACCAGGGCCCGGAGCAAGACACGCTGTGGACTGGCGCTGGATTTGCGTCTCGGAGACCGGCGCAAAGGAAGCAGTTCCTGGTGGAAAGTGGCGGAGGCAATGCGGCGAGCGCGGCGACGGGCAAAGCGGCGGTGGATGCGGCACTGCAGTGGATTGCCGATCATCAACTGCCCGACGGCGGATGGTGTTTCGATCATCGGATCGGGCCGATCGTCAACGGCCGGCTGCGGACCTCGGACCGTCCGGGTACGAAGATAGAGGCGCGCCGCGCCGCGACCGCCATGGCGGTCCTGCCTTTTTTGCGGGCTGGCCACACCAACAAAGAAGGCGAGTACAAGGACACCGTTCAAGGCGGGTTAGACTACTTGCGCACCAACATCAAGCCCGACGGCGGGTTGAACGAGCCGGGAGGTAGTTTGTACTCGCACGGCTTGGCGTCGATCGCACTGTGCGAGGCATACGGCTTGACGCATGATCCCGGCCTGATGAAATCCGCGCAGGCTTCGCTGGATTTCATTGCCTATGCCCAAGATCCGGTCGGCGGCGGATGGCGCTATCAGCCTCGCCAGCCCGGCGACGCGTCGGTCCTCGGCTGGCAGGTGATGGCCCTCCAGAGCGGCGAGCGGGCACAGCTGAAGGTGAATCCGTTGACGCTTCGCGGAGCGAGCAAATTCCTGGACGCCGTCCAGTTCGAAGGAGGCGCCTTTTACGGCTACACCGGTCCGGGAAAAGGCTTGTCCACCACCGCCAGCGGGCTGTTGTGCCGCATGTACCTGGGCTGGGAAAAAGACCACGAGGCCCTGCAACGCGGCGTCGAATGGATCAGCAGTCGCGGGCCTTCGTTGGGTCCCAGCGCCGACATGTACTTCAACTACTACGCCACGCAGGTCTGCCGGCAATTCGGCGGCGAGGTCTGGGAGAAGTGGAATTCCAAGATGCGGGATTTCCTGATTGACAGGCAGGCCCAGGACGGGCCGGCCCGGGGCAGCTGGTACTTTAGGGGCGGACACGGTGCCGACGCGGGCGGACGGCTCTACAATACATCGCTGGCGGCGCTGGTCTTGGTGGCGCAGGACCGGCACCCGCAAGCAGGTGTGTTCGACCCTGGGGCGATTGTTGCGGGAATATCCCGCAGCGACCATTTTGCTTCAAGGGATATGGATTGACCCGTGCCGATCTGCCAAGGCTCTTGGTATCGCGCGCGGGCACGGGAAGATTGTCCTGGCAACCGTCAGGCGGAGAGATCGTATCATGCGTTGTGCCATTGTGATCACCTTTCTGATATCCGCCCTCCTGAACTCGGCACGCGCGGCGGGATCGGCGGATCGGATCGACTTTAACCGCGATGTCCGGCCGATTTTGTCGAACGCGTGCCTCAGGTGCCACGGTCCCGATCCGGCCGAGCGGCAGGGCGGCGGGGCGGACGGTCTGCGGTTGGACGACGAGGCCGGCGCGGTGGCCGATCTGGGCGGATATGCGGCGATCGTTCCCGGCCGGCCCGCCGACAGCGAACTGATTCGCCGCGTCACGTCCGACGACGCGGATCTGCTGATGCCGCCCCAGGCCAGCGGCCTGAAATTGGGCGAGCATGAAATCGCGCTGCTGAAGGCGTGGATCGAACAAGGCGCCCCGTTCGCGCGGCATTGGTCCTATGTCGCGCCGGCTCGCCCGGCCGTGCCGGAAGTGCAGAACAAGGACTGGCCGCGAAACGCGGTCGATCGCTTTATCCTGGCGCGGCTGGAGCGCGAGGGGCTAAGTCCCGCGGCCGAGGCTGACCGTTCTCTGCTCATCCGCCGCGTGACGCTGGACGTGATCGGCTTGCCGCCGACGATCGAGGAGGTGGACGCGTTCGTGGCAGATCAACGTCCCGATGCCTATGAACGATTGGTCGACCGTCTGCTGGCCGACGACGCCTACGGCGAGCATTGGGCGCGAATGTGGCTGGACCTGGCGCGGTACGCGGATTCCGCCGGCTATGCGGACGATCCGCCGCGGACCATCTGGGCCTATCGCGACTACGTCATCCGGTCGTTTAACGAGAACAAGCCGTTCGACCAGTTCACGATCGAACAGATGGCGGGCGACCTGCTGCCCGATCCGACCGAGACGCAGCTGATCGCCACCGCGTTCCATCGCAACACGCTGACCAACAACGAGGGCGGAACCAATGACGAGGAGTTCCGCAACGTCGCCGTCGTGGACCGGGTCAACACGACAATGGCCGTGTGGATGGGCACGACGATGATGTGCGCCCAGTGCCACACGCACAAGTACGATCCCCTGTCCCAGGACGAGTACTTCCAGTTGTTTGCGCTGCTGAACCAGACCGAAGATGCGGACCGAGGCGACGAGAAGCCGCTGCTGACCCTCTGGTCCCGCGCGCAGGAACAACAGAAAGCGGACTGGCAAGCGGAGATCGAACGGCTGGAGCAAGCGCTGAGCACATCGGCGCTCGAATCGAAGCCGGACCAGGCCGGCTCGGAGCGGTCCGGCGCAGAGCAGGCGTCCGCGGAAGCACCGCAACCTATCGCGGACCTGACGACGGCGCGGGCGCGATTGGACAAGCTGAAGAAGCAATTGGCCGAAATGAAGCCGCATACGACGGTGCCGATCATGCGGGAATTGCCCGCGGAAGGTCGGCGAAAAACGAATGTGCAGCACCGTGGCAACTTCCTCGACCTGGGTCCCGAGGTCGAGCCCGGCGTTCCCGCCGCATTCCATCCGCTGCCGCCCGGCGCGGTGGCCGACCGGCTGGGTTTGGCCCGCTGGCTGGTCGACGACCACAACCCGTTGACGGCGCGGGTTGTCGTCAATCGGTACTGGGAGGAATTGTTCGGCGTGGGCATCGTGCGGACCAGCGAGGAATTCGGCTCACAGGGTGACTTGCCCACGCATCCGGAACTGCTGGACTGGCTGGCCACCGAGTTGATGCAGCAGAAGTGGGATTTGAAATACCTGATCAAGCTGCTGGTGACCTCGGCCGCCTACCGCCAATCGTCCCGCGTGACGCCCGATCTGCTGGAGCGCGATCCCGACAACGTCTTGTTGGCTCGCGGCCCGAGATTCCGGCTGTCCTCGGAGGTGATCCGTGACCAGGCGCTGGCCGCCAGTGGCTTGCTGAGCCGCAAGATGTTCGGTCCGTCGGTCAAGCCGCCGCAGCCGTCGCTGGGGCTGAGTGCCGCGTTCGGCAGCGGCATCGACTGGAAGACCAGCGAAGGCGAGGACCGCTATCGCCGCGGCCTGTACACGAACTGGCGGCGCTCGAATCCCTACCCGTCGATGGCCGCGTTCGACGCGCCCAACCGCGAGGTCTGCACGCTCCGCCGCGATCGAACGAACACGCCGCTGCAGGCGCTGGTGACGCTGAACGATCCGGTGCACGTCGAAGCCGCTCAGAGCCTGGCGCGCCGGATGGCCGCCGCGGAAGGCACGATCGGCGACAAGCTCGCCCACGGATTCCGGCGCTGTGTCGCGCGGCCGCCGCGCGATGCCGAACGGGCTCGGCTGGAACAGTTGTTCGAAACGGCCCGGCAACATTTTGCCCAAGCTCCGGACCGGGCGGCCCAGTTCGCCACCGACCCGCTGGGGCCGCTGGCCGACGGCGCCGATGCGATCGAACTGGCCGCCTGGACCCTGGTCGGCAACGTGCTGTTGAATTTGGACGAGATGTTGATGAAAGAGTGACACCATCACGAGTTGGCGGCGACCGGCGAACAAGTCGCGGCGCTGCGCAAGATCACCGACAAATTCGCGGAGGAGGTCCGCGCCGCTGCCGCCGACGGCCAGGTTGCTGGCAAGTCCCCACGGGGACCGCGTTCCGAGGCGTCGCGCGAGCAAACAGACCAACGCACAGCGGAACTCGAACGGCCGACGACGGGTACGATACCGTCGAATGGCTCGCCCAGCAGCCCTGGTGCAATGGAAAGATCGGCATGATGGGGTTTTCGCATTTGGGAGCTGCGCAATACGAGGCCGCGGTCACGAGGCCGCCTCACTTGAGCTGCGCCATTCCCGCCCAAGCTCCCGGGAACTATTATACCGATTCGTTCTATCCGGCCTGCTTTCGGAAAGCCGACATGGATACGATCCTGCGCGGCCCGCTCCACTCCCGAACCACCACGTTGCTCAACACCCGATCCCGTCGGCGCGAGATGTCCCGAATCGACCAGTTCAATATCCCGATGATGCACAGCGCCGGCTGGTATGATTTCTTTAAAGAGGGGCCCATTGAGATGTTCCAGGCCCTCCAGGAATCTACGTGGACAGGAACCGGCCGTCTCACCTACAATTGCCAGTTGTTCGACCAGTGCGGACGGGCGCGACAATGCTGAATTTCGACGAGATGTTGATGAAAAAGTGACATCGAGGAAAGTCCTATGGATCCTCTGTGCGACCGTCTGCAATTGCTCACCCGGCGCCATTTTCTGCAACAATGCCCGCTCGGGCTGGGGGCCGTCGCACTGGCTTCGCTGCTGGAGCGTGACGCTCCGGCGGCGCCGCAGACGGAGAATCCGCTGGTTCCGAAACGACCGCATTTCCCGGCTCGGGCCAAACGCGTCATCTATTTGCACCTGACCGGCTCGCCGCCGAACTTGGACCTGTTCGACTACAAACCCGAACTGGTCAAGCTCACGGGCCAGCCGTGTCCGGACGAGTTCCTGAAGGGCAAGCGGTTCGCGTTCACCTCCGGGACGCCCAAGCTGCTGGGCACGCCGCGGCAATTCGCGCAATACGGTCCGGGCGGAATCTGGATGTCCGATGCGATTCCGCACCTGCACGACGTCGCCGACGAGCTGTGCGTGATCCACTCGATGAACACGGACCAGTTCAATCACGCGCCCGCCGAACTGCTGATGTACACCGGCTCGCCGCGCTCCGGCCGGCCGTCGCTAGGCGCGTGGGTCACCTACGGTCTGGGCTCGGAGAACGAGAACCTGCCCGGCTTTGTGGTCCTGATTTCCAGCGGCGTTCAGCCCAACGGCGGCAGGAACTCGTTCGGTAGCGGCTTCCTGCCGTCGGTGTTCCAAGGCGTCCAATGCCGCTCGCAGGGCGATCCGGTGCTGTACGTCTCGGACCCCAAAGGGATGGACCGCGACGCGCGGCGGCTCAGTTTGGATGCGCTGCGCGATTTGAACGAGATCCAAGCCCATGAGTTGGGGCATCCGGAAACCCGCACGCGGATCGCCCAATACGAGCTGGCCTTTCGCATGCAGGTTTCCGTGCCCGAAGTGATGGACATCAGCCGCGAATCGCCGCAGACGCTGGAGGCCTACGGCGCCGCGCCGGGCGCGTCCAGCTTTGCCAACAATTGCTTGCTGGCTCGCCGCCTGGCTGAAAACGGCGTCCGCTACGTGCAGTTGTTCGACTGGGGCTGGGACTTTCACGGCACCAATCCCGGCGAGGATATCCGCGACGGCTTGACGAAGAAATGCGGCACGATGGACAAGCCCGTGGCCGCGTTGATCCGCGATTTGAAACAGCGCGGGATGCTGGACGAGACGTTGATCATCTGGGGCGGCGAGTTCGGCCGCACGCCGTTCCGCGAAGGCCGCACCGCGGGTGGCAACATCCTGGGCCGCGACCACTATCCGGACTGTTACACGATGTGGCTGGCCGGCGGTGGCGCCAAACGCGGTTTCAGCTATGGTGAAACGGACGAACTCGGTTTCTCCGTCACCGCGGATAAAGTCCACGTGCACGACCTGCAAGCCACCATCCTGCATTTGCTGGGCTTCGATCACCAGCGTCTGACCTTCCGCTTTCAAGGCCGCGATTATCGCCTGACCGACGTCCACGGCGACGTCGTCCGGGAGTTGCTGGCGTAAGGCGGATGGGGACGAGAAGATGGGCGAGGCGTGGGCCGCCAGCCTGAGACTCTGCGGCGATCTGTTCCATGGGCCCGCTCCAGGCGAGCCCAGTGGTCAGGCGTTAGTGCGCAGGGTGCTGGAGATATCATGACAATTCCTCACCGGGTTTCGAACTCCGCTGGCGACACGTCATGTTGGGCAATGCGAGCAACTGGTCACGATTGATTTCCCGGAAAGACGGCTGTTCCACCCAGTCCAGGCTCCCGCAGCGCACCCTGGGTCTGCAAGGCACGCGGTCCGCCGTACCCTGAAGAGGTCCGACAATAGGGCGGCGAGAGCGACCGCGTTATGTGCGACCGAGGGACATCGTGAGCGGCCTCGGTATACACCCCCTGCGGGATAGGGTCGTCGTTTGCGATACCGCACCCAGGGTGCGCCGCGCGACTCTGGGCGGAGTTGTCGAACGCCTTTGGTCCGACAACCACGCGCAGAACGCCGTCGCATCGTTCCAACTCACGTTCAGCACCGGATGATCATCCGCCTGCTCGAACCCCAAATCCGCATTCCACACGAAACGCGGATCTTGTCTCCACTGGCCATCAATGAATCCGTAGCCCCCTTTGCCGTCTCGTTCGGCGTCGGTCTGGTAGCCGCTATCGCCCACAAATCGGCGAAACTGGGCGCGCGTCACTTCGTGACGAGCGAGCCAAAACGGCTTCGTGATCCGGACTCGATGCTTCGGTGCACGATCACCTCGCCCATCGTCTGGTAACGATCCAGCGGCGTCTTGGCGACCATGCGATGGAACACCGCATCCAACGGCGGAGTGACATCTGGACACGCGTCGCACAAGGAAGGAATCGGTTTCGTCTGGTGAGCCATCGGTCTTTCCACCGTGGTCTTCGCTCCCGTGTTTTGCGCAAGCGGAATTCAACCAAAGAGCCGCAAGTTCAGATCTCCTGACATGAGCGCGGGGTTTGCGCACCAAACAGCGCCTCGACGGTGTTCATGGGAAGGTAGAGATGAGAGGGGTTGTCCTCCAGGGGGACAAACCCGTACCTCTCGTAGAAGGCCCGCGCGTCATCGTCCATCATCCAAACATCGACGGCGAAGGCCCCCACGGTTTCGGAGGCCGTCAGCGCATTGTGCAGGGCATGGAAGAGAAGCGTTTCCCCGAGCCGTTTGCCTCGAAACGCCAGGTCGACGGCCAACCGCCCAAGGTGGACGGTCGGGATAGGGTGTTTGGGCAATTTCTTACGATCCTTCCGGGGCAGGCAGCTCAGGTCGAACGCTCCGGCCGCCAGGGTGTAGTAACCCGCAACTCGGCACTGTCCTGGCTCGGTCGCCACGAACGTCCGCCCCAGCCGGCGTTTCTCGTATTGTGAGACGAGCGTGACGAGGAACGTATCGAGCGGCGCCTTGCCGCAAGAAAAAGCCGTTCGGTCGTGTGCTGACGTCAGCCGTCCGATAACCCACTCAGGCATGGTCCTTCTTGAACCTTTTGGCAGCTCGCCGGGCTGCGGCATTGGGTTTGGGGGGTGACTCGAGCGCCCGCAGGAAACGCTCTGCGTCGCGCTCCGAAAGCGAGACAGGCACGCCTTCCTCCGAAAATCGTAGTTCATCCTCGGGGATCACCTTGGCCTTCCGCAAGCGGTACTCGTTTTCGCTGAGCGCCTCGATGATGACGGTGGCGTTCGCAAACCCCGGCAGGATAACCCTCCCCTTGCTGTCAGCGATCCGAATCATTTGACTCATGGCGTCTTCCTCCATTTGCCTGTATCGTAGCAAGAGTGGGAAATGGAACAAGTGGGAGTTTCCCACCACGAGCTGATCTTTCACCCAGATCCTGGTTGCGTACCCCGGGCGCTCCTTGGCGGACGTGCCCGGCTCGGAAAGGCATGCTACGACGGGTCGCTTCGGCCGCTGCTCGATTACGGCTACTGGAAGCCCCGCGCGTCATCGTCCATCGCCTCCTGTGCGGCGTGGATGCCGTCATCGGCTGCGGATGCTCCTGGCCCCTCTCGCGAAAAGACGGGCAAAAAAATCTGGGGCAAAAGATGATGCTGCAAGGCTGCCGTGTTCGGTTTATTGCTTCATCTTTTTGCCCTTCATTCTTTTGCCATCGCAACGCTTGCCCGCTCCCCAATAAGCGGCTCTGCTGGTTCATCGACACTAGCGACAACGGCGAGAGCTTCTTCGCTCGCGGGACCGGCAGGGGCCGATCATTTGATACAATGGCTGCTGCCGAAAGTATACCGGACGAGGATTTCCAGGAGTTTTTGATAATGATGAAGCCATTCGAATCGCAAAAACACAACCAGCGCAGCGCGCTCTTTGCCTCGATCTTGATTTGTGCCGTCGGCGCGCTGCCGGGCGATCCGGCCTCGGGCGGCGAGCCGGATGCGTACTTTGGGATTCGCGTCGTCGACGACCAGACAGGCCGCGGCGTTCCACTGGTCGAACTCGAGACAGTCAATCGCCTCGTTTGGGTCACCGACAGCGGCGGCTGGATTGCGATCGACGAGCCGGGACTGATGAACCGGCAAGTGTTCTTGTCGGTTCGCAGTCACGGCTACGAGTTTCCCAAGGACGGTTTCGGCTACGCCGGGGTGCGGTTGCCGTTGCGTGCCGGCGGGCGGGCGACGATTAAAATCAAGCGGCAGAACGTGGCCGAGCGTCTGTATCGCGTCACGGGCGAAGGCATCTACCGGGACAGCGTATTGCTGGGCGAAGCGACCCCGCTGGCCGAACCGCTGGGCAGCGGGATGGTGGCGGGGCAGGACTCGACGTTTGGCGAGTTGTATCAAGGCAAGATCCGCTGGTTCTGGGGCGACACGTCCCAGATGAGCTATCCGCTCGGGCACTTCTGGATGGCCGGGGCCGTCTCGGACTTGCCCGCCGGAGGCGGCCTGGATCCCGGCCAAGGCGTCAATCTGCGGTATTTCGTGGACCAGAACGGATTCAGCCGGCCCGTGGCGCGGTTGGGGGTGGACAAGGGCCTGATTTGGGCCGATGGTTTTCTGACGCTGCCCGACGAAACGGGCCGCGAGCGTCTCGTGTGTCACTATGCCCACATGGAGTCGCTCTACAAAATGCTCGGTCATGGCTTGGCGGTGTGGGATGACGACCGTCAGGAGTTCGAGCGGCTGAAGACATTGGACATGAAAGACCGCCTGCTGTTTCCTGGCCAGGCGCATCCGATCCGACACCGGGACGGCGAGACTGAATACTTGTATTTCGGCGAAGTATTTCCGCAGGTGCGCGTCAAGGCGGTTTGGGGCGACTACCTCGACCCCGCCGCCTATGAAGCCTACACCTGTCTTGGCGAAGCCGCATCGGCAGGCGAAGCCCAAGTGCTGCGGGACGCTGCCGGGCACGTACAGTACCAGTGGCGGCGAAACGCCACACCGGTGGACGGCGCCGCCGAACAGCGGCTGATCGCCGCCGGCCGGCTGAAAACCGACGAGGCGCGGTTCGTGCCGCGCGATGTCGAGACGGGCAAACCGGTCACCATGCACCGCGGCACGGTGCGCTGGAATGCGTATCGTCAGCGATGGGTCATGATCGCCGGCCAGCAGGGCGGCTCGTCCATGCTGGGTGAAATCTGGTATGCCGAAGCAGCCGAGCTGACCGGTCCGTGGCGGCGTGCCGCCAAGATCGTGACACATGACCGCTACAGCCTGTACAATCCCGTGCATCATCCGTTCTTCGACCAGGACGGAGGAAGGACGATCTATTTCGAGGGCACCTACACGCAGTCGTTCTCCGGCAATCCGGTCGCCACGCCCCGATATGACTACAACCCGATCATGTACCGCCTGAACCTGGCCGACCCGCGCTTGCAGCAGGCGCACGACTGATCCGCCCGCCTCTCGACGATATTGGAAGCGATTCGCGCAGCGTGTGCGGTGTTCGGCCCATTCGATGTGGCACGGCCTGTTTGTGGGCCGTGTCGTCCCGCGGGAATGCTGCGGATCCTAACAGCCTCGCACGGGTCTCAATTCACGCCCAAGCGGCCGAAGTCCGGCACGAGGCGGGTCAGTTGCTCGGTAAGATAGTGGTTGATCTTGCTCGTGGTATGAAATCGAAGGGCGTGGGCCAAGATCTTGCCGGCTTCATCCAGCGACAAGTGCTTGCTCAATTCCTTGATATAGGGAATGAACGCCGGGCTCATGCTGAAGCTGCGCACGCCCATTCCCAACAACAAGGCGAAGGCCCGCGGCTGACCGGCCATCTCGCCGCAGACCGTGACGGGACGACCGGCCTCGTTGCACTTGCGGATCACGTCGGTCAAGACCTGCAGAACGGCGGGGGCCAGCGGCTGACAAAGATGAGCTACTTTGGGGTTATCGCGATCCGCCGCCATCAGGTACTGGACCAAATCGTTCGAGCCGATCGACACAAAGTCGACTTGAGGCAGCATGGAACCGACCATGATGGCGGCCGCCGGCACTTCGATCATGATCCCGATCGGCACGTCCACAAACCGTTTGCCCTCGCGGATCAACTGTCGCTTGACGCCGGCTACCAGCCGCTGAACTCGATGGATTTCTTCCAGCGTCGTGATCATGGGAAACATCATTCGGACTTCGCCTCGCAGACGCCGCGCAAAATCGGCCGCCCGCAAGATGGCTCGCAATTGGATCGTGAAGAAGTCCGGATGCTCGAAACACAGCCGGATGCTTCGCCAGCCCATGAAGGGATTCGCCTCGCGATGGGTTCGCCCTACGAACGGAAGCGTCTTGTCGCCGCCAAGGTCCAGCGTGCGAATCGTCACCCGGTGGGTTGGACTGGCGCGGATCACACTGCAATATTCTTCGAACTGCTCTTCTTCACACGGTACCACGGGATGCATTAAATATAGGTATTCGGTGCGGAACAGCCCGACCCCGGTAGCGCCCATCGCCTTGGCCGCTTCCGCATCGGTAACGCTGTTGACATTGGCCAGCAACTCCAGCGGCACCCCGTCGGCCGTCTGCGCCGGTTGGTCTCGGTTCTCCGCCAGATGGTCCTTGAAGTCAAAAAATTCACGTTCCAGCTTCAAGTAAGCCGCGCGCGTCTCCGGGTCGGGGTTGATCAGTACACGGCCCTCTTTGCCGTCGACGATAATCGTATCGCCCGTCTGGACTTGCCGCAGGATGTCTCGGATCCCGGAGACGGCAGGAATCCCGCGGCTGCGAGCCACAATCGCCGCGTGACTGGTCTGGCTGCCGCCTTGAGTTACGATCCCCGTGACTTCCATTTTTCCCAGGCTGACCACCTGGGACGGCAACAATTCGTCCGCCACGACGATCAGCGGGCCTTCCAATCCGTCCAATGCCGTCGTGCCGGGATCCAGTAAATGCGCGTTGATCCGCTGAATCACGTCACGAATATCGTCCAGCCGCTGACGGAGATATTCATCCTGCACTCGGGAAAAAACGCTTTTGTATTGTTCATACAGCTTCTGTAGCGCCGCTTGAGCCGAGATTTGCTCGTCGACAATCCAGGTGCGAACGTTGTTGGTGAAAGCCAAGTCGCGTAAGATGGCTTCTTGGGCCGCAAAGATATCTGCGGTATCCCGGCCAATTTCTTTGGCAACCGCAACCTCCAGGGCAGCTAGCTCTTGCTGGGATTGCTCACGAGCGGCCTCGTATTTCGTCAACTCGCCGGCGACGTCCGTCGTCCCCGGACTCTGTCGTCCTAAATTGAGGAAGATTTCATTGATACAGTAGGCCGTACCAACCGCCACGCCAGGTGATACCGCAATCCCTCTTCGCATAATCGCGGATTCTAGCACATTTATGCAAACATGGCAAATCCGAGAGCATCGCAATAACCCGAAAACAAAAAAGGAAGATTAGCGAATCTAGGGTGACTGTGACAGCCGAGTATTCTACCTGATAGGACCCGCTGTCGAATCGTGCGACGATAAAAATGCTGACAAGCAAAGATAACGGAGTCAAAAGAGCGATGGAAAACAAGTTCACGTGTTTTCTTGCTTTCGTTTTCCCAAGCAGGACTTGGCAGGCCATAGCGGTCACGTGCTGGACGCAAGCTGTGAATCCTCGGTTGTCTATGCCGGCTGGGGACCGTATACTTACGCCCTTTATTGTTTGTTCGTGCAGTGCGTGGCAGTTCGGCATTTGATTCCGTGCAATTAGTGATGACGACCGAAAATATCAAGATTCAGCGCAGCGACGCCTGTCACGGAGGGCCGTCAAGGTGGCGGAGGTGTGTTCAAGCTTATCAGCGGAGCGGTCCGGATGACCGCTTCGATGGACCGCGTAGGACGAATAGAACCCAATCAACAAAGGGAGCGATTTGGCATGACCACGAAAGCAGAAGTGTTCGAGAAAGTCAAGGAATCCTTGGTCGAGGCGCTGGGAGTCGACGAGGAAGAAGTCACGCCTGCGGCGACCATGGTCGGCGATTTAGGGGCCGAGTCGATCGACTTCTTGGATATCGTATTTCGCCTGGAGAAGGCGTTTTCCATTGAGATCCCGCGTTCCGAGTTGTTTCCGGAAGACGTTCTGACCAATGCCGAGTTTGTCCAAGACGGCAAGGTCACACCCGCGGGTCTGGAAATGCTGAAGACCCGGATGCCCTTCGCCGACTTGACGCGTTTCGAGGCCAATCCGGTCGTTCAGGAGTTCGGTAATTTGTTGACCGTTAGCGACTTGTGCCGATATGTCGAATCCAAAGTGGGCGCCGAATAGCCGGTCCCCCAGAATGTTCGGGAGGCTTTTCAATCTGCCGGCGCTCGTCGAGCGCCGGCAGGGCGAGAAATCATCCCGCGTTTCGCGGATTTCCGTAGCCGACGCAGGGGCCATGGAAAATCCTTCCCACGAAAAGTGTTCGTTCTAGAAGATAGACTGAGTTCCGCCAGTAATTGAGAAGGTTGCCCTGGGCATGAGAAGGCGCGTCGTTATTACCGGAATGGGCATGATCAACCCGATGGGGCACGACGTGGAGACCGTCTGGACAGGGCTGAAAGAAGGCCGATCCGGCGTCGGTCTGACGACGATCTTCGATGCCAGCAGTTTCCCCACACGAATTTCCTCCGAAGTCAAGAACTGGGATGTTTCCCACGTGGGTGAAGATCCGGAAGTGTGGAAGTTGTGTGGGCGGCATACCAAGTTTGCCGTCGGAGCGGCCAAGCAGGCAGTTTCCGCCTCTGGAATTCTCGATGTCGGCCTGGATCCGCGGCGGTTGGGCGTGTACTTGGGCAGCGGCGAGGGCAATCAGGATTTTCTGCGGTTTAGTCAAATGGTGATCAGCGCCTTGGACGGTCCGAAACTCGATCTCTCGCGTTTCATCAGGTCCGGTCTGGAAATGCTCTCGCCGATGTCTGAATTGGAGCAGGAGCCAAGCGTGCCGTCCGGACATATTGCCAGTCTGTTCAACGCCCAAGGTCCGAACGTGAACTGCCTGACGGCTTGTGCGGCCAGCAGCCAAGCGATCGGCGAGGCGACCGAGATCATCCGCCGCGGCGACGTCGATGCGATGATTTCCGGCGGGACGCACAGCATGATCCACCCTTTCGGTGTAACCGGGTTTAACTTGCTGACCGCCTTGTCGACCCGAAACGACGCGCCGGAAAAGGCGTCGCGTCCGTTCGATCGGTTGCGAGATGGCTTTGTGCTGGGCGAAGGCGCGGCGATGGTTGTCTTGGAAGAATTGGACCATGCCCGGCGGCGGGGCGCGGAGATTTACGGCGAAGTATTGGGCTTTGGCTCGACGGCCGACGCCTATCGGATTACCGACATCCATCCGGACGGACGGGGAGCGATCGCCTGTATGAGGATGGCGATTCGGGACGCAGGCGTCTCCCCGGCGGACGTCGACTACGTCAACGCCCACGGCACCAGTACCCTGGTGAACGATCGCGTTGAAACGGTAGCCTGCCGCGTCGTATTCGGCGACCGAGCCGAGCAGACGCCGGTGTCCAGCACCAAGAGCATGATGGGGCACCTGATCGCCGCCGCGGGCGTCACGGAAATGATCGTGTGCCTGATGGCGATCCGGGATCGCGTCTTGCCGCCCACCATCAACTACGAAAATCCGGATCCCGATTGCGACTTGGATTACGTGGCAAACGAAGCCCGCGAGGCGAAGTGCGATATCGCCTTGAATAACAGCTTTGGCTTCGGCGGCCAGAACATCACGCTCGCCGTCGGACGCTTTCACGATTGACGCTTGATCCACAATTGTGCTGCGAACTCGGCGCGCCCTCACTTTGCCGGCAGGCAGAAGTACAGATCTTTCTCGGCGCGAGTCGGGTCGCTGCCCCCGATCGCATGGCGCTCGAACGTGACGTAACGCAGATCGTAGATCCGCTTGCCCTGATACTCCAGCCAGACCGGGCCGACGCTGAACTGGTCCTTGCCTGCGCCTTGCTCGGCCGCGCGAATCGTCACCCGATTGAGCTTTCCCAGCCGCTCCTGAGCGAGCGCAAATTCCAGCGTCGTCTCTTTGGGCGTATCGGCGGGGATCACTGCCAGCGGATGGCCGCCCAGCAGGACCTCGTTCGGCGCGTCAATTCCCCGCACCTGCATCTTGAGCGTTGCGGAGGCGCCGGCCGCATACGACTCGGCGCGGCCGTTGATTACCAGATAACGCATCTCGCACGAGCTGGTTTCGTCGCCCCGTTGCGATACGACTGTCAGCACGCGGTCGCCGTCGAACGCTTGCCGGGTATCGACGGTTCCCGTCCAGATCGACCACAAGTCATCGCGCGGGGCCGGCTGCAGCGGCACCTGGCTGTCGGCAAACGTCGCGGAAACCTCAACCCGCCGGCCGAAATCTACCACGAGAACTTCGATCTCGATCGGACCCGCGTGGACCGACGATGCCGCCGGTGCGGATACGTACAGCGGGTTGGCTCCCTCGCGACTGGTATAGGCCGTCTTCAGTTTGCCCCCGGTGATCTGCACCAGACGGAAACCCTGGGGCGTGCCGTCGGGATTCGGCCCGCTCCACCAGGCGCCGGACAGGGCGCCGGTGTGATAGACGGGGACGTTGTCCAGCTGGGTGGTAAAGGTGCGATGCAAGTGCCCGCAGAACGCGCCGAGCACCTTGCGGTCCTGCAAGATCTTCTGCAACTCGCTCGCGTCCCGCAGCGTGGGCAGCGACTGGTGGCAGAACACGACCAACGGCTTGTCGTCGGGCTGGAACTGCAAATCGGCGTTGAGCCACGCCAGCTGGTCTTCGCCCAATTTCTCCTGGTAAGGCAAGGACGTCCCGTCCAATGCCACGAAATGAATGCCGCCCCAGTCCCACGAGTAATACATCGGCCCGAGCAACTGCCGATACAGCCCCTTGCCGTAGAACGGATGCGTCTTGTCGGCCTCTGGGACATTGAACGCCACATGCTCGTGATTGCCCGGCACGTTATACAACGGCGGCTGGAATGCGGCTGCGGCCCGGAAGTAACGGTCGAACTGGGCCGGGGCATTTTCCGGCGGCACAACGTCCACGCCGCCCACCAGATCGCCCGTGTTGACGACGAATGCGATCGGAACGGGAAGATCACCCACGCCTGCGGCGAACTGCTTCAAAACGTCGTCGCGTCCGATGTGGGTGTCGGTAATTTGAAGGAACGTAAAGTCGTCATTCTGTGGCCGGGAAACCAAGCCAAAGTCTTCACGGCCCGCGCCCTCGGTGGAGCGCCAGAAGGTCCCGGCAGCCGCATGGTCGCGGGGAACGCTGACCCAGACCAGTGCGGGCGAGTCCGCCGTTTCCAGCCGATAATTTCCCGCGGAGTCGGTGGCGACCACGCGCCGGCCGTCGCTGACCAGCACGTGTTCCACCCCTGGTTCGCCAACTTCGGCTCGACCATTCCGGTTCGTGTCGAGATACACCCGGCCCTCGATCACCGCGGCCGCCGCCGCGGACGAATAGGCGAGACTCAACCAAAACAGCGCCGTCCATAAAATCGCTCGGCAAGGCATGACCTGGTTCTCCGTTTCCTGGATTTTCGACAAAACACCGAATGATTCACCGTTTTACCGCGCCGACGTAGCGGCTCAACACGCCCAGGTTCTTCACGAACGTCGTGCTGTCGATCACCCGCCGCGTCTCGTCGGCGTCGCCGTGATAGCGCAGTCGCCCGTCCTCCACCCATGCGCCGCGCTCGTCGAGCAATTCGACAAGCTGGCGGACCTGGTTCTGCAGCTGAGGCGTTACGCGGGGCTTGTCCGACGGCGGGCTGCGGAGTTCCGCCAGTTGCTCGGCGGTCAGCTTGGACACGCGCTCGTACTGCTGCATCAAACCGGCCAAGCCGTTGGCAATTTTGAAGGCGTAGTGCGTCGGCACATCGCCGTCGTCATACGTCAGCTCATATTGACGTGTAAAATACAGCGGTTTGTTCGTCTGCAACTCGTAGAACCGGGCCAACCGGCCGTCGGCCAGCGTCGAACGCCGAAAGTATTCGATCGCCCGCGGCACGGGTTCGAGAAACTTGCGGTCGCCCGTCTGAACGTACAGCTGGATCAGCGTTCGCAGGATGCTCTGCGACTCGCCGCCCGAGATAGCGGGCGGCTCGAACTTGCGGGCCCACGCGGGATGCATCTCAAAGTTGTATTGCTGAGCCCACGCAGGTTGCGGATCGGGCATTTGGGCTTGCACGATGAATTCGCCGGCCCGCAACGCGGCGTCGCGATAACGGGGCTCCCGATACACCTCGGCCGCCAGCAGCAGCGTGTCGATCGTGTCGCCGATCGCGTTGTCGTTGAACGTATAGTACGTCCGATAATCGCCGCCGGGATATCTCCGCGGCCATGCTTCGGGATAGCCAGCCGGCAAGACGGGATACTTGGCCGCGTCAGGAAACTCCTGAAACCCCTGCGGCCAAGCACCGTTGGGAAATTGGGCCTTCAATACCGCGTCCAGGGCGAACGTGATCGCTTCGTGAACTCGGGCGTCCTGGAAACCCAGTGTTTTATCCAGGCGGCACAGAAATCGGATGGCCGACTGCGACTTGTCGTCGTCGAATGTCGACCAGTTGAACGCTCGCCCCTGCGAAGGCGGATCGACGCGATAGGCGTATTTTCTCCGCGCTTCGGGGGCAAATTCGATCGACGCCGTCCAAGCGCCGCTGCGCAACTGGCCTCGAATCAGGCACTCGCCGGCCGCGCGGGCGGCATCCAACAAGGACCCTTCGCCAGTGCGCTCGTACGCATCCAGATAAGCCATGCCGACCGCCGGCGTGCCGGGTGGCTCGACCCAAACCGTGTCCGGTCCGGTCTTGCCTTCGCCTTCGCGCTTTTCCAAATCGGCACTGTAGCGGTACACATAGCCGCCGTGCGCCGCGACCTGGCGGCTGTAGAAATCTACCGCCCGCCGCAACGCCTCGGTGGCGTGGCGGGGCAACGCGTCTTCGGCCGCCGCCGAGGCAGCGAACGACGCGAATGCGGCCAACGAGATGCAGAACGGCGTCCTTCGAGTCATTGGTGTCATCCTCCCATAAAAAATCGTCATGCCGCTGCCACGGGCGCGTTCTCGCCACATTACCCCGCCGATGCGGCGTTGGGTTCTCGAAGCTGACAGCGGCTGGACAGCGATCGGCCGTCCGGCCCTAGTACCGGTCACCGCCGCCGAGTTTTTCTTCCGCTTTGTCCGCCTGCCATGCGACAGCGGTCAGGACCCGGGTGGTGGTCAGCGGATCGGCGGTATCGGCCAGTTGATTGGCTTGGACCACGATCATCTCACCGCCGGGCGTGGATAGCACGGCAAACGCGCCATGCACCATTTTGGTGTTATACCGCAGCAAGGCCATCGCGTTGCGTTCGGAGGCCGGGCCGCAGATCGAAGTCATCGAGATCAGCGCGTGCCCTTCGTCGTCCTGCGCCCCGAACTGGACGCTGACGGTTTGCTTGCGCAGCGGTCCGACGGGCACGACGATCTGCCAGGTATCGCCCGTTTCCTGCATTTGCCAACCGGCGGCCGCAGCCACGGACCGGACCAGTGCCTTGGGGTCCGCAGCCACGGGGGCCAAATCGCCGAAGTCCAAACCTCCACCCACAGCGGCGGTGCCCACGGCGGCTGCGACGGGCCCCCCCGCGATCGGACTCGAGCCGGCCGCCACAGCCGTCCCGCCGGAAGCGGCCGCCGGGCGCTGCGCCGCCATCGCTTGCTGGATCATGGCGGGCATCATCATCCCAAAACCCGCGCCCATGCCCATGCCCATCGCGTTTCCCCCTACGCCTCCGCCGCCTTGTTCGGCCATCTTCGCCATGCTGTTGGCCGCCTGGTACATCGTGAATGCCTGTAAATCGCCGATCGCGCCCATGCTGCTGCGAGCGTCGATGGCCTTTTGCACTTCCTCCGGCGGCGTGATCGCGTTGATAAAAAAGTCCGCCAGTTCCAAGCCATACTTGCCGAAATCGTCGCCTAGCTTCGCCCGCGTGCCGGCCGCGATCTCGTCGAACCTGGCGGGCAAATCCAACATGCTGATCTGGGCCGTGCCCAGCAGGTCAGTCAGCCGAGCCACGATCAAGTCCCGCAAGAACGATGAAACGTCCTCGGTCGTATATTTGCCTTGCGTCCCGACCAGCGTATTGATCAGCAGCGCCGCATCGATCACGCGGAACGAGTACTTGCCGAAACTCCGCAGACGCACGATGCCGAAATCCTGGTCCCGCAACGTAATCGGCTGGCGCGTGCCCCATTTCTGATCCAGAAAAGTCTGCTTGCCCACAAAGTAGACCTGGGCTTGAAACGGCGATTTCTCCCAGGGGATCGTCAGCATCCGGGTGATGAACGGCACGTTCATCGTCGTCAGCGTGTGGCGGCCCGGTCCGAACGTATCCATCGCCTTGCCTTCCTTGAAGAACACGGCCTCCTGATTTTCCTGGACGATCAGTTGCGCCCCCAGCTTGATGTCTGCCGACCCTTCCGCGGGGATGCGATGGACCAAGGAGCGATTCGAGGCGTCGAAAAAGTCGATGACTTCCAGGCGAACGGCCATGCTGTGGGTTCCTGCGTTTGCGAGGGGGTGCGAGGGACGGAGAATTTCGTTCCCATTCTAAAGTTTTTGCGAGGTCAAGCCAACGCTGGCAACGGAATATGCGTCAGGAACGTACCGGTCACGCGGGTGCGTCTGCAGTCGTGTTTCGTTATAATCGCCGCATGACCATCGACGCTCGACAAGACGCCCGGCAACGCCTCGCGACGCCGATTCAGTTCGTCAAGGGCATCGGCCCCCAACTGGCCCCGCTGTTGGAACGCTTGGGACTGCGCACGGCCAGCGACCTGTTGTTCTTTTTCCCGCGGGACTATCACGACGCCAGCCGTGTGCTGGCGATTCCCGAATTGGAAGAGGACCAGCCGGCCAGCGTGTGCGGCGTGGTCGAAGAGATCGAGCTGCGGAATACGGGCACCGGCCGGACGCTGCTGGGCGTACTCATTCGGCAGGACGGCGAGTATTTGCGCGCCATGTGGTTCAATCAACCCTACATGCGCGAACGCTTTCGCCGGGGCGCCCACGTCTTGCTGTCGGGAACGCCCCGATTTCATGGCCGCCGCTGGGAGATGGTCCATCCGCGCGTGGAGCCGCTGGAGGGAGATCGCCAGGTGGCGTCCGGGAGCATTCTGCCGCTGTATTCGCTGACCGAAGGCATCAAGCAGCCTCATCTGCGGCGGATCGTGCGCTCCGCGGTCGAGACCTATGCCGTCCTGCTGGACGAGGTATTTCCGATCGAGTACCTGGGCGCCCACGAATTGATGCCCATTCAGACGGCGGTGTCCGAGATCCACAACCCGCGAGATCCGGCCACATTGGAACAGGCTCGACGCCGGTTCATCTACCAGGAACTGCTCGTGCTGCAACTCGCGCTGGCGCTGCGGAAACAGCAACGCACCGGCTTGACCCGCGCGCCGCCGCTGGTCGCCGACGCCAAGATCGACGCCCGGATTCGCCGCCTGTTCCCGTTCGAGTTGACCTCCGCCCAGAATCGAGCCATCCAGGAAATCACCGCCGATCTTGCTCGTTCCACGCCCATGAACCGGCTGTTGCAAGGCGACGTGGGCAGCGGCAAGACCGTGGTGGCCGAGTACGCGATGCTGGTGGCCGTCGCTCACGGGTATCAAGCTGCGTTGATGGCCCCGACCGAGATCCTGGCGCGCCAGCACGCGGCGACCTTGCAGCGCGATCTGCGCGAAAGCCGCGTGCGGATCCGCGTGCTGACCGGTTCGCTGACCGCCGTCCAGCGGCGCGAGGTGCGGGACCAGCTCGCGGCGGGCGAAGCGGACTTGATCGTCGGCACGCACGCCTTGCTGCAGGAAGATCTCGACTGGTCCAAGCTGGCGCTGGTGGTCATCGACGAGCAGCACAAGTTCGGCGTCAACCAACGGGCGGCGCTGCGGCGTTCGGCGCCTGACCCGCACTATCTGGTCATGACGGCCACGCCGATTCCGCGAACGATCTCGATGACGCTGTTCGGCGACCTGGATCTATCGACGCTGCGTGAGCCGCCGGCGGGCCGCGCGGCGGTCCACACGTACTTGGGCGCGCCCGCGGAACGAGCCCGCTGGTGGGAGTTCATCCGTAAGAAACTGAGCGAAGGCCGCCAGGGCTACGTCATCGCGCCACACGTCGAATCGTCGGAAGACGAGGCGGTCGCCAGCGTCCAGCAGGCGTTCGAGGCGCTGGCCAACGGCGAACTGGCCGAGTTTCGTTTGGACCTGATGCACGGGCGGCTGAGCGCCGAGGAAAAAGAATCCGTAATGCGGGATTTCCAGCGCGGCAAGACCCAGGTGCTGGTGGCCACTTCGGTGGTCGAAGTCGGCATCGACGTGCCCAACGCGACGTTGATGACGATCGAAGATGCGGACCGCTTTGGGCTGGCCCAGCTGCACCAGATGCGGGGCCGCGTCAGCCGCGGCGTGCATCCGGGATTCGTGTGCGTGTTCGCCGAGTTGAAGACGGACCAGGCCCGCGAGCGACTGGATGCCTTTTGCAAGTCGAACGACGGTTTCGAGCTGGCGGAAATCGACTTTCGGCTGCGCGGTCCCGGCAGTCTGTTCAGCTTGCAGCAACACGGCCTGCCCGCTTTCCACATCGCCGACCTGTTGCGCGATGCCGACGTCTTGCACGAAGCCCGCCAAGACGCCCAGGCACTGGTCGGCGACGGCCGTCTGCTGGCCCATCCGGAATTCGCCCGCCTGAGACAGATGGCGGCGCGGCGCTACGGCCAAGCGCTCGAACTGGCCGACGTGGGATAGCGCATGTTTCGCCCCACGCGCGGGCTTATTCCAGCGAAGGCGACACGCTTTCCCCGCGTGCTTGCTGGTCCGTGTGCTCGTACGCGCCGTAGAACTCGGAATTGCAGTCCAGCCAGAGGCTGATGCGGTGCCGGTCCTCTGGCGACAGTTTGACATCGTAGTGGCTTTCGTCCAAGTATTTCATCAGTCCCGCCGCGCGGGCGCCGAATTGGCCGGCGACGGTCCGGCTGCCGCCGTGGGCATTCATGTTGATGGAGCCGTTGGTGACGTGGAAATAGAAGCCGTATTTCTCCGCCAAGCTGGCATAGGATTGAGTCCAACCGTTGGCCGCCCCCGGCTTGCCGCTCAAGTCCAAGACCTTCTTCTCCTGGTGACAGCCGGCACAGTTGCGGTCCAGTACGGGTTGAACCAGCCGCACGTAGTTGAACGGGTTCGATCCGTCAACGTCCGGCCGGATCGGCGATGGCGCACGCCGCAGGGCCAGTGGCAGCTGGAGCGAGCGGCTCGGCGGATCGTGTTTCCGCTCATGACAGCCTTGACACGTCAGCTGCTCGCCGGGATGAACGTACGTCGCCGAACGCATCGACTGGACGGCCGTTCCGTGCTGGTCGATCGCTTGAAAATAAATCGGCTTGCCGACCGGGGCGTCGAAATACGCGCTGCCATCGGCTTCGACCGGCACGGTGCCCAACACCGCGCGGGCATTGGTTTGCTGAGCGATACCGATTCGCGGCTTGTTCGGCGGAGCCGTCGCCTTGGGCAATACCTGGATCACCCGCAACGCTTCGATCTTGGTGCCCTCCGGCCAAGGGAAATCGGCGTCGTAGACGTTCATCACCGCCACGGTCGCCGGGCGGTCCAGGTGCTTGTCCTCGGCCGCTTGCGACGTGCCCGACGGGATGATCGGCGGCCGGGGCCGCGGTTGCAAGGGAAAGGGCGCCGCGCAGGAAATCGCCGGATCGCGGTAGATCAATTCGCAGTTGCCGAAGCGATCCAGCCAGTACACGCCGCGGTTCTTGGACGCCGCATCGTAGACGCACAAGTAATCGTCCTCGCTCAACGGCCACGGCGTGCCGTATGCCGAATACTGGGCCACCGGCCGGCCTTCCGCTTCGGGGAACGGCATCTCCGGCGTCAACCGCGTCAGCTGCGACATGGCTCCGTCATCTTCCACGCGCGGGTCGATCAATACCAGCGACCCGAATTCGTGCCCGTGGTGGGCGCCCGTGCTGGCGACGAACTTGTTCGAATCCGGAATGGCTCGGATGTTCATCTCCATCCACGGCCGGCCTTCGCGACGCGACGGATAGTTGCCGTGGAAGCTCCGCGGGTCGCGGCCGTCGGGATAACAGGTCCACATGTGATGGGCCACGTTCGTGTCGCGATCCACGTAATCCCAGCGCGTGTAGACCAGCATCCCGTCGTTGGTGACGCTGGGGTTCCATTCGTGCGTCTCGTGAAAGCTGAGGCAGAGGATGTCGCTGCCATCGGAACGCATCGAGAACAGCGTGTACACGGGGCAGTGGCGGCCGCATCGGAGATAGCCGCCGCGGCGTTCCGAGATGAACGCGATCCGCCCGTTGGGCAGGAAGCAAGGATCGAAATCGTTCCCATCGCCGTCGGTCAATTGGACCAGGCCCGTGCCGTCCGCGTTGACTTTAAAGATGTGATACGAGACGTCCGGCGACCACTCGTACGTCTCCTTGCCGCGATTCTTTTCCCACGCCGCCGCTTGGCTGTAGGCGAACAGGATGGTATCGCCGTCCCAGGAGACCTCGGGCGACAGGAAGCTGCCGCCCGCGAGTGTTCGGCCCTGAAGCCGGCCGTTTTCGACGACCGAATTCTCCAGCAGGTCCACCAGTCGCGGCCGGTCGCCCGACGGGTTTTCCAGCACGTACAGCCCGCCGCCGGGCTGGGCGTTGCAGCCATAGTATTGGTCGCACATATGGTACACGCCCGCCGCATCGTGCCGCTTGATGAACAGCAGCTTGTCGATGCCGGCCAGCAATGGATTGCAGAACGCGATCCGCCGCTTGATGTTGCAGGCTTCGAGGTACAGTGCACGGCGCGCGGCCTGCGGCACCTCGCTCGCCGCGGCTAGTTCCGCCGCTCGCGCGGCAATCTGTTCCAGCTCTGCAACCAACCGCGGCAATTCCGGCGGGCCCGCTTGCAAGGCCAGCCGCGCGCCCAACCGCCGCGCCTGGTCGATGACCGCGCCGGTATGGGCGAGCGAGAATTCGCTGCCGGCTTCGACCGCCGGAGCCGCAGCGCGCGGGGCCAGCGGTTTGTAGCCCAGCCGCTGGAACTCGGCGTCGCTCATCGTTCCGGTCCAGGAGTACCGGCTGACGCTAATCTGGTTGGCCGGCTTGTTCAATGCCACATTCACGGCCGGGTTATCGGACGCATAGACTTCGATTTCGTCCAGCGCGAACGAACAGCGTCCGGGAATCCGCAGCCGCACGATGCGGGCCGTCACTTCGCGGCCGGCGAAATGCACTTCCAGCGGTTTTCCCACCACGCCGCCATACGGCGTGCCGTCGTGCTCGTAGACTGGCGTGAACTGCCCTTTCTCGGCCACGCACTCTTCGCAAGTCACGAGGATCTGCAACTTCCCCGTGCGGCTTTCGCGGGCGTCGCAGCGGTTGTAGACCACCACGCGGTCCAAGCGATACGCAGCGCCCAAATCGACCTGCCACCAAGGGTCCGTTTCGCCGCTGGCCACGTGAAATCCCCACAAGCCATTCTTCACCCCGTCGCAACCGCCGGCCGCGTCCTCCGCCGCCGTCACCGCACGAGCAGCGGCGGGATCCGCTGCCGCCGGTGCGCCGAAACGGCGGTCGCGGTCGATCCAGTCGGCTTCGACCAGCGCCTGGATCTCCGCCGCCACATCGATCGCCTGCGGCGGTTTGCTCTCCGCGCGATCGGCCCGATGGTCGCCCCGGATCGTTCCGGAGAACAGCAAAACAATCGAACCGGCCAGCCATCGGCAGGACCGGCTGGCGGAAAGGCTATCGGGTGACATGGCGCTACTCCTGGGGAAAGGGCGGCAAGGGCGGGCAGGGACATGACGATAGCTTATTGTAGCCTGTCGAGAGGTGGATCGGAATATCTCTTGCGTGGGCGCCCTTTCGTCGGCATAAGGCCGGCGTTGAGGACCTCTCGGAAATTGCAGGTCTTCGTTATCCGCGCTCCCAACAGGCCAACGACCGGGCCAGGGATTGCAGGGCCCGTGTTCGCACGCGGCTCGCCCACGACTTGCTCAGCCCCAAACGTTGGCCGGCCTCTTCGAGCGTCAGTCCTTCGAAGTACGTGGCTCGAATCAGGGCCGCTGCTGATTGGGGAAGCGTGTCGATCATCTCACACAGTCGCTCGCTCATCTCCGCTTCCATCGCCGTAGCCGGCGGCGCCGCCTGCGCCGCGTCGACGAGACATTGAGACACGGCTCCGAATTCGTCCTCGGACGGCCGCGATAACGAAACGACCAGCACCGGATGCATCGTTTCGCGTCGCCGAACGGACGATTGCTCCGCGCCGGCTTTCGCAGTCACTTCGTCTGGAGCCCCCAGACCGCCTGCCGCGCCGTCAGCGCACGACCCACGCGGCTCCTCCGACGGTTCGCGCAGACCCCAGCTCATCTTCGCCGCCCCGTCGTAGATCGCGCCACGAATGCGATAATATGCGAAGGTCGAAAATTGACAGCCGCGGCTGGGATCAAAAGACTGTGCGGCTTCCACAAGCCCCAGTTCACCGTAGGCGATCAGGTCCTCTAATTCGATGTGAGCCGGCAGCTTGCGGTGAATCCGTACTGCCAGCGAACGGACCAGTGCCTGGCATTGCTCGATCCATTGCTCCTGCTGAGCCGTCTGTGGCGGGGCAGACATGAGAGAGCCCCAAGCGGTAAGCGGTCGGCACAATAGAAATTCGAAACGCACGCTACAAGATCCGCCCGTTCGCGGCCGGCTGATTTGCCTCAGGCATGCGATGCTGCGGAACGATCTATCTTAGAACTTCAGCGTGGGGTTGCCTAGTGCCGCCAAAAGAATTGTCGGGCGGTTGACAAGCCAGATTTATCCCTGTAAAGATAGACAAGATTGCCTTTAGGGCGGAAACTCTCGGAGTGTTTCCGGGAATCGATGCCCGGATTTCGATTGAGGGGGAGGATCATGCGATGAGACCGTTTTCCACGTATTCCGGTTGCAGTTGCTGTTCCATGTCACGACGCGACTTTTTGGCCGCCACGGGCTGCGGAGTCGCGTGTGCCGGGGTGCTCGGCACCCTGTCCCATCCCGCCCCGGCCCGGGCATTTCAAACGGGTGAGAAGTTCCGCGTAAGAATCATTTACGCGCTTCACGCCGACGTCCAACCGGGCCCCGATTGGCCGAACGTCGGCTACGATTTCCGGCCCATCATGCAGCAAACCACCGCGGCGCTGCAGCAGGGCTGCCCGGAATTCGAGTTTCTCACGGCTACGGCGAAGGGCCCGGAGGAAGCGAAGACGATCGTCGAAGCCGAAGCGGCGGCGGACATCGACGGTTACATTGTCGTCCAGATGAACTGCTGGAACCGCGTGATTCAGGCGGTCGTTCCCACGGGCAAGCCCGTCATCTATGCCGATTTTCTGTATGCCGGAAGCGGCGGTTTTTTGGTATATAACGCCGGCTTCCTCCGCGCCGGCGCCGAGAACTACGGCTTTGTCGCGTCGCAGCGGCTGGAAGATCTCGTCGCCGCCGCCCGCTGCTTCGAGGTGGTTCAAAAGGGCGGGACCGTCGCCCAGTTTGCTGCGGCGACGGCCAAGGCACGGCAGGAGCGCACGAAGAAACCCGACGGGATGCGATGCAAGCCGGACCAAGTCGATCTGCTCTCCATTCCCGATTGCTTGGAAAAGGTGAAAGGGGCGAAGATTCTCGCGGTCGAGAAGGGGTGGCTTGACCTCACGAAATTCGGCGATCAGACCGCCGGGATCGAGTGCATCAACATCCCGTTCGCCGAAGTCAACGCCGCCTGGGAGGCTGCCGACAAGGATCAATCGCGAGAAATCGCCCAGCGTTGGCAAGCCAGCGCGGCCCTGGTCAAGGAAGTCGACCCGGAAACCATTCTCCGCTCGGCCGCCATGTACCTCGCGCAAAAAGCCGTGATGAAGAAACACGGCGCCATCGCGATCACGATGAATTGTCTGGGCGGATTCTATGGCGGCCACATCCACGCTTATCCGTGCCTCGGTTTCCACGAATTGCTCAACGAAGGGCTCATCGGTGCCTGTGAATGCGATACCAGATCGACGTTCACGATGGCCATGGTCACGACCTTGACGAACGGCCGCCCGGGCTATATCTCCGATCCGGTCATCGACACCTCGACCAACCAGATCATTTATGCCCATTGCGTCGCGGCCAACAAACCGTTTGGGCCCCAGGGACCGGCCAATCCATTCCAGATTCTCACGCACTCGGAAGACCGGCAGGGCGCCTCGGTCCGCTCGGTTCTGCCCGTCGGCTATCTGACCACGACGCTCGAATTCGCCCCGGACCGGAAGCAGATTCTATTCCATCAGGCCAAAGCGGTGGACAATATCCCGGAGGATCGGGCTTGCCGCACCAAGCTGGCGGGCGAGCCCGTGGGCGACATCGAGAAGCTGTTCCGTCAGTGGGACCGTTGGGGCTGGCACCGCGTTACGTTTTATGGCGATCTGAAGGAGCCGATCTTTGCGCTGGCGGATGCGCTGGGCTGGGAGGTTCTGCAAGAGGCGTGAGGCGCGCGACAGGCCCGAAAAGGTGAAACGGATGCGCCGTGACTCGGCGGGAAGCCGGCGCTTGTAGCGTCTGACCGGCGCGTCTGAACCGGTCGCGTGGTTTTCCCGAGGTCGTCGCGGGGTTAGAATGAGAACCTTGTGAATCACTTGTCCGGAGCTTTCGTCATGTTTGCCCCCCACCCACGGAAAACAACGCTGAATCTGTTCACGGCTGCGGGAGTGTTGCTGGTCCTCGCGACGAACCCGACAGCCGGCGAGCCGCCGGCGCTCTCGGAGGCGGCGACGGCCCACGCAAGTCTGCAATCGGCCTCGCCTCGCGCCACCGTGGGCGCGTATTACTTCGGCGGATGGGCGGGCAGCAGCACGCGCTGGCCAGACGATCCGGCGTGGACAAGCCTTCATCCGCCGACCCACCTCACGAAGCGGATCGTCGAGGAGTTCGCGGACCGCGAACCGCTCTGGGGTTGGCGGGACGACGCGCTGGAGATCATGGAACGGCAGATCGACGTGGCCGCCGATCACGGCATCGCCTTCTTCGCTTTCTGCTGGTATTGGACCAGCGATCCCGAGAAGCTCGCCCGGGATCCGAAACACGTGGGGCTCCACTTGTTCCTGAAGGCCAAGAATAACCACCGTCTGAAGTTCTGCCTGCTGGTGGCGAACCATGCGGGATACCTCTTTCAAGGCGCGGACCATTGGGGAAAGGCCGCCGCGGCCTGGCTGCCGCACTTCCGACACCCCCAGCATCTGACCGTTGACGGCAATCCGCTGGTGATCATTTTCAATCCGGGCAACGGCGACCGTGACGGCTTTGCCCAGGTCCAGGCGGCGGCTCGCCAAGCGGGACTGCCGGGCGTGGCGATCGCCGGTTGCGGCGGCGGAGACGCGAAGCAGGGGTTCACCCACACCACGCATTACAACGTCGTCCCGGGCTACGGCGCCGGGTCCGAGGCGCGCGCGTATACCGAATTGGTCCAGGCCCATCAGCGGGTTTGGCACGGCAGCCGCGATCAGCCTTACATGCCCGCATTGAGCGTGGGCTGGGACAAACGCCCCTGGGAAGGCGAACGCGGGCTGGGCCAGCAGCCGGGCTGGTACTTCCCCGACCGCACGCCGGAGATGTTCGCGACGGCCCTGGAATCGGCCCTCGCCTGGATGGACCAACATCCGGACCAGACGACGACGGAACGCATCGTGCTGCTCTACGCTTGGAACGAATTCGGCGAAGGAGGTTATCTTGCGCCGACCAAGGGCGATCCCGAGGGAGCGTACTTGAAAGTGGTGAACCGCATGGTTCAGCGCGCTGAATCGCAGACGCAAAACGCGCGGCCAATCCCGGCTCCAGACAACACCACCAGCAACACGCCCCCAGAAGAAGGAAATCGTCCATGAAACGCTCGCTTGGCGCAAAGACGTTGACTTACCCCGCGGCGAGCTGGATTGTGGGATCGTACGGCCAGCAAGGCAAGGCGAACGGCATGACGGCCGCTTGGGACGGGATCTGCTGCTCCGATCCGCCCTGCGCCGCCATCTCGCTCCGCAAGGCGACCTACAGCTGCGAGAGTTTGATCTATCAGCGGGCGTTCACGATCGGCATCCCGTCGCAAAGCCAAGTCAAGCGGGCCGACTGCTTCGGGTCGGTCAGCGGTCGCGTTGGAGCCTCGTTGGGGCAGACTTTTGCCATCGGCAAGGAAATCTGAGGTCACCTCCAGCCATGACAGCGACTGTGTTCGAGCGTGTGGAAATCCTGCTGAGGCAGCACGAGATCGACTTCCGCGTACTTCGTCACACGCCGGTCTACACCAGCGAAGAGGCGGCCCAGGTGCGCGGGACGGCGTTGGCCAGCGGAGCCAAGGCGTTGATCTGCAAAGGCGAACAGGGATTCGTCATGTTTGTGGTCCCCGCCGATCGGAAGCTTGACAGTCATGCCGTTCGCCGGGTGAAGGGTTGGCGGAAGCTGCGTTTCGCCACACGCGAGGAAGTGCTGGATTTGACGGGCCTGGCGCCCGGTTCGATCCCGCCGTTCGGCAGCTTGTTCGGCCTGAAAACATTTTGTGACGAGCGACTGGCGGACAATGAAATCATCAACTTCAACGCCGGCGACCACGCGATCTCGATGTCGATGGCGTACCTGGATTTCGTCCGCGCGGAAAATCCGGAATTGGGCACGTTTGCCCAATCGCAGGATGCGTAATGGCAGTTGACCAATTCGTTCAATCCGGACCTGAGCCGTCTTCGATCGTTGCGTAACGCAAGGGGCACGAGATGACAAAACTGCCGCTCCAGGTCGCCACAGCCGTATTGCTTGGGCTGTTTTTGGCACGATACGGATTCCACTGGACGCTCCGCTTGATCGCCGTCGTGCTCGGCTTGGCCTGTGTTCACTGGCTGTGGCAGCGGTTCGCCTTTCGGCCTTATGACGATCTCGGAGCCATGCCGATCGAACCCGACGATCCGATCATGAAGCAAGCCGTCCGGCGTGCCAAGGAAACGTTTGACGAGTTTCGGAAGCTGTATCCGGCGCACCACGACCGCAGCATGGTCAAGTTCTCTTTTCAGACGGACCAGGGCGTGATCGAGAACCTGTGGGGAGATTTGGTGGAACTGGGCGTGGCGTATGCGAATGTCTACGCCAGAACGTTGCCCGCGGAGCATCATGGAGTCTTCGACCGGCAGAGGGAAATCCCCGTGCAAACCATCGTGGACTGGATGATCGAATTGCCCGACGGTACGCTTCGCGGCGGATTCACCAACCAAGCGTTGTTCAAGATTTTCGAACGACAAGAAGGCTGCATGCATCCGAAGTTCGAGAACCACATGCGCCGTTTTCGGGACGGCTTAGCGTCGTCCGATGCCGACAATTCAAAGCCGGCGAACGCTTAAGGTCCACGGACGCCAGCACGAATCCGTCGCCCCAGCGGGAATTCATCTTCCTTCAAACATTACGGACAGGCCGCCGCTTTGGAACGTGGCCTTGCCCGGCCGCAATCCTGGCCATCGCCCCGCGCGGCGCACAAGGCTCGCGGGTCGACTTGGCAAATTTCCTCGAGCTTCCGCTCATCTCGAAGAATCGTCGGATCGCTGCTCACGTGCTCGAAGACCCACCGCAGGGCCTGCCGGACCAACTCCGGGGCTTCATCGCAGGGCAGCCGATAATAGATCCACCGTCCGTCTTTGCGGCTTTCGACAAGCCGGGCCTGCTTCAAGATAGACATGTGCTTCGACACGGTCGACGTGGCCAGTCCCACGAGTTCGACGATCTGACATACACACAACTCCTGCTTCCGCAGCGCCACGAGCATCCGCACCCGCTGCTCGTCGGCCAAAGCTTTGGTGATAGTCATCAACTCGCGCATGAGTTCTCCGCGGGCGGCGTAAGGTAGGGAACGAATGGAATGCCCATTGCTAACCGATGTGGGGACCGGTGTCAAGCGTTGGAACAGCGCAAGGGACCCGCAACTGTTCCGTGATAATCGGTTCCGGCAGAATCTGCCCGCTAGACAAACGCCGTGTACGCCGCGCACGCTCCGCGGCGCGGAACGTGGGTGACGATCGGATCCTCAATCGGACAGCGGATATCGGCCATACTCCCGCAATGCTTGCAGCATGGCACGGTAATTCTCGGGCCGTACACCGCGGTGGATCGTATTGCTGGAGGAGAGAATGAAGCCGCCGCCCGGCGCGCCGGCGCGGAGGCACTGACGCACCTCCTGAACCACTTCGTCGGGAGTGCCGGTGCACAATGCGCCCGTACAGTCCACGTTGCCCTTCAAACAGATCTTGTCCCCGTACTTCCGCTTCATCTCCGCCATGGCGTATCCCGCACTGGGGTCAATCGGATCCAGCGCGTCGATGCCGCATTCGATCCAAAAATCGATGAGCGCATCGACCTTGCCGTCGCAATGCTTGATGCACAGGTAGCCCAACTCTTTGTATCCTTGCATGACGCGACGAAAATGTGGGGCGATCACGTCAAAATAGGTCTCCGAGCGCATCAGTAATCCCGTCGCGTTGGCCACATCGTCCGTCGTGGCCACGATCTCGATCCCGTAACGCTGCCGAGCCGCCGCTGCCAATTGCAGGTTGTACTCGACCACGCGATCCAGCAACTCGGAAAATGCCCGAGGCTCCAACAACAACGCCATCAATGCTTCCTCGTAGCCCAGCAGGTCGCGCATGTCCGAGAACCCGTCGCGGAGATTCAGGACGACGGCGCGCCCATCGCCGTACCGGTCGAGGGCCCGTTCCAGCGTGCCGAAGCGATGAGCCGCCGCCGGATCGGGGAATTGATAACGGGTGTGACGAGTGATGTCTAAAATCGGACTGTCCAGAAGTGCCGGCAAACAGTCACCGGTCGGTTGTCGGCGGATTTGCCATTCATCGACCAGCGTGTTATCGTCCTGAAACTCCTTGCGATAGTCCGGACGGATGTTGACGCCGTCCAGGTCCAGTCGCTCGGCGATGTCCAACGGATCGTCGCTGTCTGTCATCGCTCGGCCGACCGCCGTGTCGATGAACCATTCAAACGTCGGCACGGCGTCCGGCATTTCGCGCCGAAGAGCCCGCAGGATACGTGCTTTGCCTTGCATGGCGGAATCTCCTTAGACTTGTTGCGCGGCGACGCGTTTTCCGCCGAGCGTTGATGGGCGGCAACCGCCAGTTCGGCACCCGCGCCGGCGTTTAATTTAGCGCCTTTTTGTTCTGTGATCCAGTGGGTGAGCCACCGCGTGCGGACAGCGTCCCGGTTAATTGGAGGCTTTTCTCGCCACACGTTATAGGTACGCAAATCCCGATGTGGGATCATTTTTCTACCTGTTCGAGGTTTACATGCCCTCGGCAACCGATACAATTACAGGATGGTAGTTGGACTGGCGCATGCGGACTGCCTAGAATGGCTTTCGGCATCCGGTTCAGGCCGTACACCCCGCTGAACCAAGCGACACAACCCGCCCATGCGACACGCCGAATAATCCGAGTGATATGCCCGAGAGGTAAATACCGGGCAAATTCCGGATCAAGATATACGCCTTAAAGTCACTCACGCCCTCAGAGTTAGCCCCGGAAAACTCGATGAGTCACGCAAGTGTCCTGCGCCAAAACGTCCTGGCTCTATCCGGCGGCCGTACGGCCGCGCATTGGCGGCGATGGCTGATCGCGGGCGTCTTGACCGCCTGCTGCATCGGTGCGGGTTTCGCCAGCGTCCAATGGTATCGCCAACAACCGCAGGCTTCGACTCAGCCGTTGATCCTGCACACCGTAACGGCCGGCGATTTGCCGATTACGGTGACGGAGCGAGGCAATTTGGAGAGTCAGAGCAACATCGAGATTCTCTGCGAAGTGGATGACATCGAAGGCGACGGAATCGTCGGAACGCAGATCCTGTCGATCGTTCCCAATGGGACCTCGGTCGCGCAAGGCGATCTGCTGATCGAGTTTGATTCGGCAGGCCATCTGGAGCGTTTAGATCGACAGATTCTCGACACCGAGTCCGCGCGCGCGATCCAGATTCAGGCTCAAGCCAAGCACGAGAATCAGATTACCCAGAATGAAACCCTGCTTGCGGACGCCGAGTTGGACGTGGCGCTGGCCACGCTCGAACAGGAAATGTTCGTGGATGCAAACAGCGGCACGTACAAGCTGGAGGTCGAGGCGATCAACCGCTTGATCGAAGACATCAACAATGAGATCCTCGGCGCCCAGGGGGCATTGGAATTGAAGCGGAACGAGAAGCGGGGGATCGAAGCGCTGTTCAAACTGGGGTACGCCGGCCAACATCAGCTGGATCAAACCCGTCTGGATCTGCTGCAATCGGAGAGTCAATATGTCGCCAAAATCAATAAACTGAACACCCAATTGGCGACGCTGGAAAAAAAGCAACTCTACGAAAAGCAGATGGAAGAGTTGAAACTGAAGGGCAAGCTGGAGACGGCGGTGCGCCGCGTCGAGCAGGTCAAGCGAAACAATGAAGCCCTGCTGGCCCAGTCCAAGGCCGCGTTAGATGCGGCTGATCAGCATTTGAAGAAAGCAGAAGAGCGTTTGGCGCGATACCAAAAGCAAATCGAACTCTGCAAAATTTACGCCCCGCAGGACGGCATGGTGGCTTACGCGCCCGTGGATCGCTACACCGAAGAGGTTCGCGAAGGCGCCGCGATCCGCCCTCGGCAGAGAATCCTCTCGCTGCCGAAACTGTCTCAGATGCAAGTCAAAACGTCGGTGCATGAATCGGTGCTGGATCAAGTCAAGCCGGGACAGACGGTCAGCGTGCGCGTGGATGCTTTTCCTGATCGCCTCTATCCCGGCTCCGTCAAAACCGTCGCCGTCTTGCCGGAACAGGGCGGTTGGTACGGTTCAGACACCAAGGTCTATCAAACGGTGGTTACGATCGACGTGCCGGTCGAGCAATTGAAGCCGGGGATGACGGCCGTCGCCGAGATCCACGTGGAACGTTTAGAAAACGTCTTGGCAGTTCCCGTCCAAGCGGTGGTGCAAGTTGGCAGAGACACCGCGTGCTACGTTGCCGACAAGGGTGTCGCCCAGCGGCGGTCGATTAAGCTGGGACGCACCAATGACAAGCTGGTGCAGATCTTGGACGGCGTCCATTCCGGCCAGCGCGTGGTGCTCAATCCCATGGCGCTCGCCGAGGAAGCCTTGCGGCCTGCCGGCGGCGAGGAGCAGACGACAGAGAGTGGGGCCGAGCAAATCTCCGGAACGCCCGCCGCGCAGCCGTCGTCCGCGGCGGCCCCCGCTGCGGAATCCCCTCGTGCCGCGGCTGCCAGCGTGACGGCGAGAGCGTCGTGACCCATGTGGCTGAAGATCGTCGAATTGTCCGTTCGGAACCTGATGCTGAACAAGCTTCGCAGCTTGTTGACCATGTTGGGGACCATTCTGGGCGTCAGCTCGGTGATTGCCATGCTGGCGATCGGCGAGGGCTCCAAACGCCGGGCAGTCGAGCAGATTCGCCAATTGGGCGCGGCCAACGTGATCGTCCGCAGCGTCAAACCGGGCGACGACGACAGCCGCGACGCCTCGTCCAGCGGAGGCGGCCAGCGGCAGGTCAGCCGGGTGGCTGAATACGGATTGAAGTACGCCGATTTCGAGGTCCTCGCAGCCACGTTGCCTACCATCAAACAGGCGGTGCCCGTGTCGCTGGTCCGTAAGAACGCCCAATACGGACGGCACCGCATTTCCAACGCGCGCATTTTGGGTACCACGCCGGAATATCAGTCGATTAAGCATCTGGCGGTGCGGCGCGGCCGCTTCCTGACAGCGATGGACGACGCCTCGATGGCCAATGTGGCGGTCCTCGCCGCCGGGGCCGCCGAACGCCTGTTCTCCTTCGAGGATCCGATCGGCAAACCGTTGCTGCTGGGCAACGGCGCGTATGTCGTGGTGGGACTGCTCCAGTCGCAGGACAGCGGCGGCGCCGTTCCGGGCGCCATCGGCGCTCAAGATTTGAACAACGACATCTACATCCCACTCAGTTCCGCTCGCAGCCGATTCGGCGAACTGCAGCTGATCCTGCGGTCCGGAGGCCGGGACTTTGAACGGACACAACTGAGCGAAATTACGCTCACCTTGCACGACGAGACCCTGGTCACGGCGACCGCTGGTATGGTCCGCAAGCTGCTGCAGCAGCGGCATCCAAACAAGGTGGACTTCGAAATCCAAGTGCCGCTCGAATTGCTGCGGCAAGCCGAACGCGAAAAGCGGATCTGGAATCTCGTGCTCGGTTCGATCGCCGGGATCTCGCTGCTGGTGGGCGGCATCGGCATCATGAACATCATGCTGGCCACGGTCTCCGAGCGGACCAAGGAGATCGGCATCCGCCGCGCCCTGGGCGCCACCCGCACTCACATCGTGACGCAGTTCATGGTCGAAAGCATGGTGCTTTCCTCCGGCGGAGGCCTGATGGGCATCTTCCTGGGCGTCGCCATTCCCCTGACCGTTTCCCATCTGTCTGAAATTGAAACCGCGCTCAGCTGGTGGGCCGTGATCATCGCGTTCAGCACGTCCGTGCTGACCGGCGTCGTGTTCGGCGTCTACCCCGCCCGCCGCGCGGCCTTGATGAACCCGATCGAAGCGTTGCGGCATGAATAGCTGGACCGGCTAACCCGCATCTTCATAACGCCTCAACGCCCACGCGCAGGCCTCCCGCACCAGCGGCTCGGGATCGTCCAGGCCGCGGGTGAGGGCTTCGACCAGCTCCGGAGCCCGCTGGTTTCCGGCCGCCAACGCGGCGTTGCGCAGCAGGCCGCGGCGTTTGGCACGCCACAGTGGCGTGCGGCGGAAACGCCGCCGAAACTCGTCGTCGGGCAACGCCAGCAGATCGGCAAGCGATACCGGATTAGAGCCCGCGGCGGGGGGGAACGCCTCTTCATCGCTGGTCGGCGCACGCCGATTCCACGGGCAAACTTCCTGACAGATATCGCAGCCGAATACCCAATCCCCCATCCCGGCTCGACGCGGCGGCGGCACGGAGCCGCGCAGCTCGATGCTTAGATAGCTGATGCACCGCGTCGCGTCCAGGACGTACGGCTGCGGAAAAGCCTGCGTCGGGCAAGCGTCCAAGCACGCTCGGCACGTGCCGCAGTACTCGCGCTCGTGCGGCGAATCGTATTCCAACTCGATGTCGGTCAGCAGCGCCGCGAGAAAAAACCAACTGCCTGCATCCCGATGGATCAGCATCGTATTCTTGCCGATCCAGCCCAAACCGGCCAACCGGGCGAACTCGCGTTCCAGCAGCGGAGCCGTGTCGACCACGCCGCGGACCGATGCGCCGGGCACCTGGGCGGCGAGCCAGTTCGCTAGGCCACCAAGCCGGTCATGAATTACGTCGTGATAGTCGGCTGCGCCCCAAGCGTAGCGGGAAATGCGGCCTTGGCCGGGAGAACGGGCCACGGGTTCGGCCGTGCGATAATGCATCCCCAGCATCACCAGGCTGCGCACGCCGTCCAGGATCTGACGCGGATGAGCGTACGCTTCGCGGCGCGCCGCCAGATACTGCATCTCGCCCGCGTAGCCGGAGTCAAGCCAAGCGTGAAAACGATGCAGACCCGCCGGAGTCACGGCCGGGCAAACGCCGACCAAACCGAAGCCGGCTTGGCGGGCTCGCGCTTTCAGGGCCTGCGTCAACGAGTCGGCGGGCAATCACTCACCTCCCTGCATCAACCGTTCGCCGTTCGTGCTCGGCGAATCCAGGATCCGGACGGTCAAGATCACGCGCCGCTCGAACGCAAAGGCAGCGCATCTTCTTTGCCGCATGACAAGATTGCCGTGATCTTGCCGTCATTCTACGTCACAGTCCGCGAACAGGCGACGGGGCAACCAACCCCGCCCAGCCAAACTCGGCGCCATCCAACTGGACGGCCGACAAGCGCTCGTCTCGGCGGCTCCGCGTGTCAGGAGTTCTGAACTTCGACATATTTGCCACGCCTGTCCAGCATCGCATCACTCCGCCGCCAGCAGGCGGGCGATGCGGACCGGGTCGAGTTCACGGAGGCTGTCAATCACAAGGTCTGCGGCCACGAGGGATTCCCGCATCCGGCCGGTGCTGGCCAATGCGATGCACTTCATGCCCCCGGCATGGGCGGCGGCCACGCCGGCGGGGGCGTCCTCAATGACAACGCATTGCGGCGGCGCGACGCCGATCCGCTCGGCACCGAGCAAGAAGACCTGCGGATCCGGTTTACCGCGTTGCACGTCGATGCCGGTGACGATCCCATGAAAGCGCGCTCGACGTTGCAGCCGATCCAGTACCAAATGCACGTTATCGGGCGGGCCCGACGACCCGACGGCCAGCCGGAATCCGGCTTGATGTAATGCATCGATCAGATCGGCAGCCCCTTCCATCAACGGGAAATCTCGATTCAGGAGCTCACGAAACAAAACTTCCTTGCGATCGTCCAGTTCGGCCACCGCGATGGGTGTCGCGACTTGGCTGCCCCATAAATCGACTATAATCTCCCGGCTGGTGCGGCCAAAAGTTGCGACGAACTGGTCTCGGGTCATGTCCAAACCGCTTTCGCGGCAGGCCAACTGCCAACTTTCATAGTGCGCTTGATAAGAATCGACCAAAACGCCATCGACATCGAAAATTACCGCTTGCGGCGTCGCCATTACCGTTTCACCCTTGCTGCGTGATGTTGACTGAATCGTGAAATGACGGATATTAGCATACATGCACATTATCTTCTTTGACATGGACGGGACTTTGATCAAGACGGGCGGTTCCGGCATGGGATCGTGGCGTTGTTTTCGCACCGCCTATCTGTCGCACCTCCGGGAACAACTGCCTCGGCGACCGGGTTGCGTGTTTCCGGGTGGGGGGCGGGTGTTGGAGGATAATTTCTATCCGGCAGCGGAATTCTGGCGGCAGTTCGACGAGGCGACGGCAGCATGATTCGTTTGCGATATGGGGATCAACAGGAGTTGCGGATCGACCTGCCGGAGGAGGCCGCGGTGGCGGATTTCAGCACGCCGCGCGGGTGCCCCTTAGCCGATCCATCCGGGGCCGTGGCTGCCGCCTTGTCCAAGCCTCTGGGCTATCCTCCGCTGCGACGCGCCGTCACCCCCGGGGATCGAGTTGTCTTGGCCATCGACAAGGGCGTGCCTCAGTTGAGCGGCGTCGTGGCGGGCGCCGTGCAATCGCTCTTGAGCGGGTCCGTGTCGCCGGAGGACATCACGCTGTTGCTGGCGCCTCAAGAGAACGGTGTCCGCGGCGGAGACTTGACGGCCGCTCTCGCCCCGGCCGTCGCGGGTGCTGTTCACGTCGTCGAGCACGACCCGCAGAACCAGGCAGAGTTGAGCTATCTGGCAGCCTCGAAGGAGAACCGGCCGATCTACATCCACCGGCAATTGTTTGATGCCGATCTGATTTTGCCGATCGGTTGCCTCCGTCCCCGCCGCGTTTTGGGCCGGTTGGGCGTTCACGGCGGGTTGTTTCCGACGTTCTCGGACGTGAAGACTCGCGAGCGTTTTCAGGCAGCCGACGCGGCCCGCGTGTCCGTCCAGAAAAAGCGGCGGCGAGAGGAAGCGGAAGAGGCGGCTTGGCTGCTGGGAATTCAGATCGTCCTGCAACTGGTACCCGGCGCCGGCAACACCGTCCTGCACGCCTTGGCGGGCACCGCCGAAGCCGTTGCCAAACGCGGCCGCCGCCTGTGCGACGCCGCATGGTTGTGCCGGGTGCCGCGCCGATTTGGCCTGGTGATCGCGACGATCGAGGGAGGTCCCGGCGAGCAGACCTGGGAAAACTTTGCCCGCGCTCTGTCGGCGGCACTAGCCGCCGTCGAAGACGAAGGCGTGATTTTGCTGTGCACGGACCTCCGCTGCTTGCCCGGGCCGGCGCTGCGAGCGCTGGCCGCCCTGAACGAAGCTCCCGAAGCGATCCGAGAAATCCGTCGGGCGCGTTCGCCGGACGCGGTATCAGCGGCGTTGCTGGCCGAAGTGCGAGACCGCGTCCAGCTGTACCTGCTCAGCGGACTGGACGGCGAAACGGTTGAAGAACTGGGGATCGGCTACGTTTCCCAGGAGCAGGAAATCGAGCACCTGTGCCAGCAATTCGAATCGTTCCTCGTTTTGGCCGACGCGCATCGAGCCGGCGTGGTCGTAGAGATGGATCTGTAGCCGCTATCCCTCCTAGATTGCCATGATCGGAGATCCAACACATGACGCAGCTGCCCCTTGCTCAGGAAACCATCGAACAGTACACGGACTTGGCGGATCACGCCGGCTTTGTCGACGTCCGCGATCGCACCCAGATCCGGATCACGGGCGCAGATCGCGTGCGATTCCTGCACGGATTCTGCACCAACGATATCAAGCGTCTGGTGCGCGGCGCGGGCTGCGAAGCGTTCTTGACCAATGCGAGAGGCAAGCTGGTCGGTCACGTCTTCGTTTTCTGCGGCTCGGAAGACTTGATCTTGGAAACGTCCCCGGGCCAAGCCGAGACAATTATCCGGCACCTTGACCGGTACGTCATCCGCGAGGACGTGCAATTTCACGACTTGCAGTCCGGGGCCGTCGAATTCTTCGTCGCCGGTCCCCAGGCCGGCGCGGCGCTGGCCGATCTAATCGGCGGTGCCGTAGAGGACATTTTGCTAGCACATCAGACGGGCGATATCTCGGGCGTTCCGGTTTCCGTGCGTCGCGTGCCGTTGGCCGTCGTCCCGGCTTTTCTCATAAGCTGTCCCGCGGAACGATCGGATGAACTGTGCCGCCGCCTGATCGCCGGCGGCGTTCGACCGTGTGGTGCGGAGGTGTTCGATATCGCCCGCGTTGAAGCTGGGTTTCCGCTGTTCGGCCGGGATATCGACGGCGATTGCCTGCCGCAAGAAGTGAACCGCGATGCGGTGGCGATCTGCTTTTCAAAGGGCTGTTACCTGGGCCAAGAAACCGTGGCTCGGATCGACGCTCTCGGGCACGTCCATCGAAAACTGGTCGGCCTGCGCTGGCCCGATTCGGACATGTTGCCGTCCGGCAAGGAACTGACCGTAGCCGGACAACCGATCGGCCGTGTTACTTCCGCCGTCTGGTCGCCCCGCCAGCGCGCGGTGTTGGCGCTTGCCCAATTGCGTGTCGGCTTCGCGCAGCGCGGCTTGCGGCTGGAGACCTCGTCGGGGGCGGTCGAAGTGATCGATTGGTTTTCCGCGCGGGTCGATATTGCCGCGAGCGGCGCTTCCGGATAGACTTCCGGCCTTCGCCCAAAGGAGACCGGTGCGCGCTTCGGTGCACGGCTCGCTACGTCTTGGTTCGCGTTCGATGTGCGGCGTGCAGCTTGCCGCGGCAGGCTTGCGGTGTCGAACGTGGCGGTTTCAACGCGATTGCGGCTGATTCTTCGCGAGACGGAATCGATTCACGCGCTGGTGGAGACATCATCTGAAGAAGCGACAACGCGGCGGTCGATAGACCTTGGGGGGAGGATTCACTGCCGCTGTTGCATGGCTCGGCAAGTGTCTCCGGGTGCCAGGCGAAAACGGTGTAGGGCGGCCACAGCCGGGCTGCAGTCGACGACGCCGACGGCGGACGTGACTGGCCGCTCGCAGCCAAGGGACGCATCGACGAGGGGCGAACGATGACAGATATCTCTCGAAGACTCTACCTGTGCGGCGGTTTGCAGGGGAGCGGTTCGACATTGGTGTCTTGGTGCTTTCTCCAGCGGTCGGATATGGACGGCGTGCTGGACGCCGACAACGACCTGCTGCCCTTTCTCGACCCTCGGCTCGGAACGCCCCATGCGTGGTACAAAACGAATGTGGGCAGCTTTCGAATGAGCGAGTTGGTGCGGCACTATGGCGACCTGGGATGGGACGTCTATCCGCTGCTGGTTGTACGCGACCTTCGCGATCTGTGGGCTCGCTTGGTGGGCGGGTCCTACGCGCCCAACGGGATTACAGCCGAAGACCCGCCGCTGCGAATGCGACTCCGCCGATTTGCGGAAGATTGCAGCGATTTCTCGCACGCAGGGTGGCCGATCATCAAATACGAGAGTTTGATCGCGACCCCCGAACCGATCCTGCGCACCGCTTCCCAGCAACTAGATTTGCCCTGGGATAAAGCCATGCTTCGCTGGCCGAAAATGCCGGCACAAATCGCCGACTGTCGGCGCAAAGACCAGTCGTTCTGGAACGTCCCTCATGACAGCTTGATCTCCACCGTCGGGCATTACCAGCAGCAGAGCACATCGAAGCCGATCACGGCCGTCGATCTGCAATGGCTGGAGCACGAATTCCGCGACTTCAACGAACTGAACGGCTATCCGGTTCGGCGCACGGACCCGGCCATGGGCGAGTTTCGCGACCAACGCTTGGCTCCCAGCTTCGAAGTCACGCGCCGGTATCGGTGGGAAGTCCGGCGAAAACCGATCCGCTGGCTGCTGGCTACCTTGGGCTTCGGCCCGCCCTGTTCCGTAAAACGCCGGACGGACAAGTCGGCCGCGTAGTACCCCGTGTGAGATGCGACGACCGAGCGTGAGGGCATAGGACAGCTTTCTCGGCCAAGCCAAAAAAAACGCCAAAAAGGTGCCCGCCCCGTCTCCGCCGGCTCGCCCGTTTCATATAATGCGCTCCATGTGACGGGGACCCATTCGGTCCGTGTCCTGAGACCCACCTTTCGAAGAGGAGCATCCAATGAAACACTTTGCAGTCGTGGCGGGCTTTGTTTGGTGTCTGAGTTATTCGGTTTCGGCTTGTGCTGCCGACGACAAGCCGGTGCTTCCGTTGGCTTGGGAAGTGACGGCCGGCGTGCAGGCTCCTGAGAGCGCCTACTTTGACGCGAGGTCGGGATTCGTGTTCGTGTCCAACATCGGCGGCGGCGGTCCGACGGATAAAGACGGAGACGGATACCTCAGCAAATGGACGCCGGACGGGAAAGTCGTCGCGGCCAAGTGGGTCAGCGGTTTGAACTCGCCCAAGGGCATCCGCAGCTTCGGCCAGCGATTGTGGGTCAGCGATATCGACCAACTGGTTGGCGTGGATATCCCACAAGGCAAGATCGTCGAACGGATCTCCGTGCCCGGAGCGGAATTCTTGAACGACGTGGCTTGCGACGCCCAGGGCGCCGTTTACATTTCGGATATGACCAAGAACAAGATTCATCGCTATCACGACGGCAAGCTGTCCGTGTTCGCCTCGGGCAATCATCTGGAAAACCCCAATGGGCTGCTGGTCGTGGGCAAACAACTGGTGGTCGGCGGCTGGGGGGCCGGAGGCACCCCGCCGGTGCTCGGCCGTCTGTTCTCGCTGGATTTGGAAACGGGCGAGAAGACGCCGATTACGCCCGAACCCCTAGGAAACCTGGATGGCATCGAAAGCGTGGGCCAAGGCAGCTATTTGGTCAGCGATTGGTCGGCCGGCAAGATCTTTTATATTCGGCAGGAAGGAACCGTGACCCTGCTGATGCAACTGTCCAAAGGCGCCGCCGATCTGGGCTACGTACCGGACAAGCAACTGCTGCTGGTTCCGCAGATGCTGGAGAATAAGGTCAGCGCCTTTCCCTTGCAGAGGCCCAAGGACACGAAGCCCGCGAATCCGTAGTTGGATAACGCCGCTTTGGCGAATCCGATGTGGTGTAAATGTTTCTGTTGGAAGAAACGGTTTCGCGTCGCTTGCAAAAGTATTTCAATCGGGATTTACTTCTGTTAAACTGGGAGACGTTAATGCCCCCCGAGGGATTTAATGTCATTTTTCCACTGAGGTGAACCATGCACAGGCAACGCTCGGGTTTCACATTGGTCGAGTTGTTAGTGGTCATCGCGATTATCGGAATTCTGGTGGCCTTGCTCCTGCCAGCCATTCAGCAGGCCCGCGAGGCGGCGCGGCGCACGGAATGCTCGAACCATCTCAAACAGATCGGAATTGCTTTTCAAAACCATCACGACACGTACCGGCACTTTCCGCACGGCGGCAATGGTTGGACGTACGCACCGGATTACGGCCAGGGGCTGAATCCTGAGGTCGGTGTCACTCAGCGCGCGGGTTGGGGATTTCAAATCCTGCCGTTCATCGAGCAAGAATTGGTCTGGAAGGGAAACGGCGGGACCGACAAGGACGAGTGCCAGCGGCAGGCGATCGGCGCAGCGCTTTCCACGTTCTTCTGTCCCTCGCGCCGGCCGCCGCAGGCGATCATCGCGGCCTCGTGGTACAATCCACCCGGAACCTACTTCCACGGCATGACCGACTACGCCGCCAGCAACACCAGCAACAACGGCGTTGTCGTCCAAATCAACAGCAACGGCACCTGGGCCAACGGCGGCCCGATCTCGACCGCAAGCATCACCGACGGTACGTCCAATACGCTGGTCGTCGGTGAAAAACGATTGAATATTCGAGCCCTGGGGAGCATTCAAGGCGACGATAACGAGGGATATACCTCCGGCTTTGACCACGATGTCATGCGTTATACAGATACCGCCCATGATCCGCGTCCGGACACCACCAGCGGTGACGGCCAACAGCGATTCGGATCGTCGCACCCCGGCGGCTTCATGACCGTGTTCGCCGACGGCGCCGTCCACTTTATCTCCTACGACATCGATGGGCAGAACTTTGCCCGCATGGGGCAACGAAACGACGGCGAACCGATCTACTTCCCGTAGACCGCCAACCTACGCCAGCCGGCAGGCCCGCCGGCGAAATCCCAATCGAGGAGTCCTCCGAAAATGTCGTGCGCACGAGGTTATTTTGCGGTGGCGGTCACCATCCTGGCTTGCACCGGATGCGGGGGCGGCGGGTATTCGCCTGAAGGCGGCGTGATCGTGACCGGAAAAGTCGTCAAGAGCGGCAATCCCCTGGACGTGCCGAATCGGGAGGTCGCCTTGGGGATCGTCGAACTCGTGCTGCTGCCTTTGGGCGTCGGCGAGGACGGTGGCGCATTGCCGGTCGAAAGCGCGCACGTCGCCGCGGACGGTTCGTTCCGGCTGGAAGGGCCGGTCAAGGGCATCAAGCCGGGCCGGTACCGCGTGGCGGTTTACCAGCGCGACCGCGGTCCCGGCAGCGATCTACTGGCCGGCGCCTTCTCCGAACAAGCCTCGCCGATCGAAGTCGACATCCCGGTGGACAAGCGCGGAGGCAAGCACGACCTGGGCGTCATCGAGCTGGACGATCATGCCAAGAAATCGCCGTAGCAACATCCAAATATGCGGCTGGTGCAGCAGCCTCATCCCGCGTTGGCCGGCATCGGCTGGTCCAAGTAGGTATTCGCCTGGTCGTTATCGAGGAAACGCTCTTGCTGGGGCTCCCATTTCAACGGTTGTCCCAAGCGGATGGCGATATGGCCCAGGTGACACAACGAGGTCGTGCGATGGCCCACCTCTTCGTCTTGCAGCGTGCGGCCGCGCCCCTTGACGGCGTCGATGAAGTCCTGCTTGTCGCTCTTCAGAGGAAAGCGGATTTCGCCGTCTTTGATTTCCGATGTCAGGATCGACTTCGGCTCGGCGTCCAAGCCGCGCGGGTACTCGCCGGAGATCCAACCCTCGGTCCCTTCGATCCGCACATAGGCCTTCGAAGTTTCGTATTCCTGCGTCGTGCCGTCCGCGAATCGATACGCGATCCGGAACGTCTTCAGCACGTTCCATAACTTCCCGGGCGCCGGCCAAACGCCTTCGCCCGCAATCTCGACGGGACCCGACCGTTCGGTGCCGTGACACCATTGGGCGATATCGCACAGGTGCGCGCCCCAGTTGGTGATCATGCCGTCGCAGTAGTCCAAGACGCGCATCCAGCCCGGCCGGCCGAATTCGTTGCGCGGGTGGACGCGATTCACCGTGTAGGCCGCGCGCGGCGCCGGGCCTTGCCACAGTTCATAATCCAGCTCCTCGGGAACCGGCATATCAGGCGTGGGCGGACAGTCGACATTGTCTCCGGCCGGAACCCCCACGCGAATCGACTTGATCTGCCCGATCCGGCCGTTGCGAACCAGCTCCGCCATGCGATGGAAGTTCGCTTCCGAGCGGAATTCGCTGTCCACGCGAAACACGCGTCGGGCGGCGCGCATGGCGGCGATCAGCCGCTGGCCTTCGGCGATGGTCCGCGTGATCGGCTTCTCCAGCGAAACGTCCTTGCCCGCTTGAGCCGCTTCGATCGCCATCGGCACGTGCCAGTGGTCCGGCGTGCTGATCATCACCGCATCGATGTCCTTGCGGCCCAGCACTTCGCGATAATCCCGATAAGCCTTGCATCCCCCGTGCGTCCCGGCGGCCGCTTGCGCGGCGTAATGCTTTTCGACCGCCCCGTGGACCTGTTCCAGCCGCCAAGCGTCCACGTCGCAAACCGCCACGACCTGGACGTCGGGCATCCGGGCGAACTGCGGCCAATTCTTGTAGAACAACTGCCGGCCGGTGCCGATCAGCCCGACCACGATCCGCTCGCTAGGGGCCGCCAGCAAGCCGCGTCCCAAGGCCGAAGCGGGAACGATGGCCGGAGCGAATCCCAAGGCGGCGCCGGTTGCGGCGGTGCGCAGGAAATTTCGACGTGTCCAAGCATTGCGGGTCATGGAATTCTCCTCGCAAGGGAATGAAGGCGCGAAGGTTGATCGGGCGCATTGTAACCGCCCCCTCTGCCGAAATCCATGCAGGCCCTGGTAAAACGATGCCAAGTGGTTATCTTCCAAGGTGCGCAAGACAGTTGGAATTATTGTGGAATGGAGATAAGCCAGAGGCCCTGTAACCATGACCGAACCAGAAATCCAGCCTCCGTTAACGCCTCAAGATCCGTATCCGCCGGCCACGCGGCCGACGATGTACTTCATCGGCGTGACGACGCACCAGTCGTCGATCATGAGGGTTTTTCCCCGGTGGGCCAAGTACCTGCAGTTGGGCGAGGTGGCGATCCGCGGCATGAACTTTCGCTGGCACGACGATCCGGCGAACTATCGCCGAGCGGTGGCGTTTATCAAGGACGACCCGTTGTCCTTGGGAGCGCTGGTCACCACGCACAAAATCGACCTATTGACCGCCTGCCGCGACCAGTTCGACCAGCTCGACGAATTTGCGGATTTGATGCACGAGATCAGCAGCATCTCGAAGAATGACGGGCGGCTGGTGGGACATGCCAAGGATCCGATCACCAGCGGGCTGGCGCTGGCAGCTTTTCTGCCACCGCGGCATTGGGAGCGAACCGGAGCAAAAGCACTGGTGCTGGGCGCGGGCGGCTCGGCGATCGCGGTCACTTGGCATCTGCTGCAACGATCGCACGGAGGCAACCGGCCGTCGCGGATCATCGTCACCAATCGCAGCCTGCCGCGTCTGGAAGAGATTCGCCGGTTTCATGCCCGCCTGGGTGCCGATATTCCGCTGGAGTATCATCACACGCCGATGCCTGAGACGACGGATGCGATTCTGGCAAATCTGAAGCCGGGGTCGCTGGTCGTCAACGCGACGGGACTGGGCAAAGACGCTCCCGGCTCGCCGCTGAACGACGAGGCATCCTGGCCGGAGCGCGGGATCGCTTGGGATTTCAATTACCGCGGCAACTTGTTGTTCCTGGACCAGGCTCGCGCCCAGCAGAAGGCCAAGAACTTGCAGATCGAAGACGGCTGGATTTATTTCATTCACGGCTGGACGCGGGTGATCGCGGAAGTGTTTCACGTCGAGATCCCCACCAGCGGTCCAGGGTTCGACGAGATCTCGCAGATCGCCGCCAGTGTCCGCTAGGAGCGACAGACGCATTCGCTAGACAGGCGAACGAGTCTTCGGGGCGGACGCGTGTTGATCGTTTGAGCTTTCGAATGTCACGGATGTCCTGCCGTATCACTCGGCGGTGCAGCGGTTCCCAGACCAAGCTGCTCGGCAATCTCGGACATGGCGTCGATTACGAACTGGATGTGTTTGCACCGGCTTCACCATTTCTGACTGACCGTCACCGCGCCGCCAACCTTGTTCTCAAGGTTTTTTCCTTGAAAGGTCACCCGACCGCGCCCAGGCAACGAAACCCGGGTGCCTCCAGGCCGGACCTGGACGGCGCCCGCTTTGCCCTGGACGTCTAGCCCCTCGGCGGAAAACCGAAGCCCCTCCAAATTCAACCACACATAGTCCGTCCCGTAACTGCTGGCGATGCGGATCGCGCGGCCACCGGCCAGCAGGGTGAATTGGGGCGTGGGCTGGTCTTTCATCACAGGATACAGCACCGCGGTGACCGGTTGGTCCGGCGGCATTTTCAGATGCAGGCTGCGCTGAGTCGATTCTTGCGTGGCAAAGCCGCTGGCGCCCGAGCGGCGGATGATCTGCTCGCTGGCGCGTTTTCCGTCCGGCGCCTCGGCGAAATACACAACCAGATCCGCGGCAAAACGACCCTGGGCCCGCACCGGATTGACGTTTGCGTCGAGCGGCTCGTCCGTCGCGATCCAGACCCGCCAATCGGCCTCTCGTGCCGACAGGACGCTGTCTCGAATCACGAAATAGTTGGGACCCGCGGGATCGTCGTCTTTGACAAACAGGATCTGCCGATGCCAGCCGGCCCGCTCGCCGCACAGATAATCGACGGCCCCGGCGGCGAATTCTCGGATCCGGCCCTCGTTGCCCAACTGCTCGACAAAACCGTCGTCCACGCGGCTGTGGTCCGCCGCCGGCGCTCGGCTGTAGTAGCCAAAATCTTCACACAACGGCTGGCCTTTGCCCCACAGGATAAACGATCCTTCGTCGTAATCGTAGTGCTGGTGCATCCGACCTTGGATGTAGTGCAGATACGTTTCCCGCTCGCCGGGAAAATGCGCCCGCAACACGGCTCCGGTGTCCGGGAACAGTTCGCTCTTCCACGCCGGCGGCGCGGCCGGAATCGTCTCGTCCAAGACAACGGACGCGTAACCCTGCAAGCCCGGGTAAGCGCCGCCGATCCCCAACGTGCGCGGCTTTCCCTGAGCCTGCCACATCCACTGCATGTTCCGCGCATAGGCCGGGTCGTGGTCGCGCCAGATCCAGGCGGCCCAACCGGGCAGGCAGGTCCGCTCGCCCAGATACGTATTGCCGATCTCCGGCATGTGCCGGTCGCCGTTCAACCGCGGGTCGGGTGGCGTGGAGATCTTGGCCAGCCACGCCATCGCGTTCTTGAGCCGCGGATGATAGGCCCATTCGGTATCGCTGAAGCCTTTGCCCCGCAGGGCCAATGCCACCGACACGATCGCGTCCATACTGACGGTCATGTAATGCGGCGCTTCGAGCCAGCCGCCGCGGTCGTCACACCAGGTTTCCAGTTCTCGCTGGAATTCGTCGATCGCGATTTTCGCCCACTCGCCCGCCTGGGGATGCCGGGCAAGGCAGCAGGCGACCAGTCCCAGCATTCCGCGGGCGGTGGTGGTCATGTTCGGATTTGCGTGATAGCCCCGCTCGGGCGAGTGGAACGTGGGACTGGCCAAGGTGTAGCCCAGGAAGGCCAGTTGGGCTTTCAACCGGGCTCGCTCGCCTTGCGGCAGGATGCCGGGCGATAGGGCCAGATCGCCCAGGATCGCCGACCACATGATGGTGGTCGTGCGATGATGCGGACAACTGCCTTGGTTTCGCAGCCGATCCTGACGCACGAACCCGTCGACGGCCTGCTGGACCAACTCGCCTGCTTTCCGCGCCAGATTCCGGCCCAACTCGACGTCGCCCGTCGCCAGAAAGTACGTCACGTGCTCGTCCATCTGGTACGGAAATACGGGTGTGGTACGAAGCGTCGCCAGCCGCGCAGGATCGACCTTGACGTTCCGCTTGACACGCTCCAGCTCCTGAGGTGTGAGAAACAAGCCCGGATGCCGCGTATCGCCTTCGTTCCAGTCCAAGGCGAAATCCTTCACGTCGTCCAGCCGCACATCGCCGTGCCGGATCAGGATCTGTTGCGGCAGCGGGGCGACCAGCGGATCCTCACCGGGCAGCGACGCCGATTTTTTCAGCGCCGCCAACAGCCAGTTGCGGCGAAAACCCTGGAGTTGAAGATCGGCTGCCAACGGACTCTTGGCGACGCTCACCGTCGTGTCCCACGCGGTGCGTCCCGGCTCGACCCAGACACCGGGATCACGACAGCCGAAGGCCAGCAGATCGTCGCCGGAACTCTCGCACCACGACGCCCAATGCGCCTCGGGAACCTGATTCCACCAGGTCGGCCAAGCTTTGAGTTGAACGGCAATGTCGCCCGGCACCGCGGCGAGCTTTGCCAGTTGACAGCGGTTGGCATTGTCTCGATAGAACTGTTCGTCCGGATTCCAGCCCTTGGCCAGCAGCAGCCGATAGCGCGCGGCCGTGGGCAAGAGAAATTCCTCGTCGATCAAGACCACCGGCTCGCCGGCGGGCACGCGCACACGAAACCGCCAGTAGCAGAAGTTCGGAAACTCGTAGGTGACAAGCGATTCCGCAAACACGGGGCCGCGAGAGAGCGTCTCGACAGCAAACCGCAACGGTTTCTCCGGCACCGTCAGCGTTCCGCCGCCGACCCACCGGCCGGAAGCCAGCCGGATCCCGGCGACCGGGCCGTCCGTGGCCGCCGCGGCTCCGCCCAGCCGGATCCCGGTCAGGCGATTCTCGATCGTCACCGCGTTGGAACTGTCCGTCACCCGCAAGTCCGTATCGCGCGTCGGCGTCCCCGGCGCCAAACGGTACACCGCGCCGCCGAACGCCGGAACGTCGGCAAAGAAGGCCACCGACCGTTTACCCGACGCGGCAAGTTCGGCCGGCACCCATTGATAGGCGACGGGCTTGTCGTCAGGTCCGTGCAGAGCCAAGTCCTCGCGGCCAAACACGTTGTCGGCCACTGGGTAGAAGACCAGTTCATGTTCCCATGTCCGATTCAGATGATCGTTCAAGGAAAACGTCGCGACGGCTTGGTCTGCCGCTTGCGCTGCGGCAAGGGCACACCAGAATAGGACCGTGAAGATCATGCGAGCGATCATCGTTGCACCTCGGATATTCGAATCTTGAAAAAAGCCGATGTCGCAATTGTACAAACTTCGGTGTCGCCCCGCCGCTAGCGATGCGGTCTCGAAAACCAATGATGTGCTGCCTAGCACCAAACGGTTGCCGAGCGGTTTTCCGTTCAGTTTGAGAAGGCACACTAGCCCGACGCGCGAGCGAGGGCTCAGCGCATGAACCAGCCCCCGTTGATGTCGATGGTCTCGCCGGTCATGAACAGGCTGTCGGCCAGAAAGCCGATCGCCGCCGCGATCTCTTCGGGCTGACCGATTCGTTTCAACGGCGCGGAGGCTTTGAATTCGGCCATTTTTTCCGGCGTGGTGACGTGGCGGTGGAACGGCGTGTCGACGACGCCGGGGGCCACCGCGTTAACGCGGATCGTCGGCGCGAGTTCCTTGGCAAGACCGCGCGTGAAGGTGTCCAGAGCGCCTTTGCACGCGCCGTAGATGGTGGCCGTCGGCGCGCCATGCCGCGCGGCGATCGAGGTGACGTTGACGATGCAAGGATGTGTGCCGCGCTCCAACAGGGGGATACATCGCGAGGCCATCATCATCGCGGAGAACGTGTTGAGGGCAAAACTGTCCAGCATCAGTTGCCATTCCAGCTGGCGGGCCGGACAGCGGCGCACCAAGCCGCCGGCATTGTTGACCAGCAAATCAAGCTTGCCGCAGGTTTCCGCGGCAAACGAAGCCACGTCCCCGCATCCGGCCTCGGTCGTCAGATTGGCCTGAACCAGGTGGGCGACGCCGCCCGCCCTCTCGACGGCCGTTGCGACCGCCTCGGCTCCTGTCGACGACGAGTGATAATGCACAATGATCTCGTTGCCCGCCGCGAAATGATCTGCCGTCGCCGCCCCGATGCCCGTGCTGGCTCCCGTAATCAGCACCGTCTTGCCCATCGCCGTTGCTCCTTGCGAGTTTTCGATTCGTAGCTTGCAATTCATTCGTCTTACGAGGAATAGATCCCGGCTCGAGGCTTCATCGTACACTTTTTCCATTCCCGTTACAGGCGCGTCCTTACAAGACGCCGAGTTTTCCGGCCGCGTCGCTCGGCGAGAGACACAGCGGCCTGGGCGGCCACTTACACAGCCGACAAGCAGGCCGTGCCACGCCGACATGTTTCGGCGGGACTGCGGCGAAAACGCGGAACCAAACGGCTTTGATCCCTGGTCGCGAAGCCCAAAACTGTGTATGGTGACGAGCGATTCGCCGGCGTGCCGCTTTGGTAGCCCGCACGCGGCGATCCTGCTCCTTCCGTTCAAAAGGCGAATCGATACTCATGACGACAATTACCAAAGCCGTCATCCTCGCACGCGGGCGTGGCACGCGGATGCGGGCTGACGATGGAACCGCCCCTTTGGATCACCGCCAGGCGTCCGTGGCGGAGACAGGGGTCAAAGCGCTGATCCCCGTGGCCGATCGACCGTTTTTGGACTACGTGCTTTCGACCGTGGCCGACGCGGGCTATCGCCGTATCTGCTTGGTGGTCGGTCCGGAACAGCAAGCGATCCGCGATTATTACACGCATGAGATTTCGCCGAGCCGGGTGAGCATCGAATTCGCGGTCCAGGAAGAGGCGCAGGGCACGGCCGATGCGCTCTCGGCCGCCGCTGATTTCGCCGGCCGCGATCCGTTCTTGATGCTGAACTCGGACAACTTCTATCCCCTGGAGGCTTACCGCCGTTTGCATGAACAAACGGGTCCGGCGGTGGCTCTGTTCGAGCACGATGCGATGCTGGCCGGCAGCAACATCCCGGCGGACCGCATCGCCAAGTTTGCGATCGGCGAAATCGACGCGACGGGCCAATTGCGGCGAATCATCGAGAAGCCGGATGCCCAGACGCTGGCCGAATTGCCATCGCCGCTGTGGATCAGTATGAACTGCTGGCGCTTTGGCCCCTCGATCTTTTGGGCCTGCCGGTCGATTCCCCGCTCGCCGCGCGGCGAATTCGAATTGACGGCGGCCGTCCAGTATGCCATCGACGTGCTGGGCGAACGGTTCCAGGTGCTGCCGATTCGCGCCCCGGTCTTGGACATGACCAGCCGCGGAGACATCGCTCAGATTGAAGCCCAGCTGGGCGGCATGGAGATTCGGTTGTGAGCGATTTGGCGGCGGCCCTTCAGAATTGCGGCTTTGGTGCCGCGCCGGCGGCGGCCAAAGCCGCCCTGTTTGACCGCTGTGCCGCGGTCTTACGCGAGCAAGGTTCCGGGCCGCCGGAGTCCACCCGCGCGTATTTCGTGCCCGGCCGCATCGAGCTTTTGGGGAAACACACGGACTATGCCGGCGGCAGCAGCCTGGTCGCTGCCGCCGAGCGCGGCTTCTGCCTGCTGGCCGCTGCCGCGAACGGGCCTCAGGTGCGGATTACGGATGCGCTGCGCGGCGAAACGATCCGGTTCTCGCTGGAGGCGGAACTGACTCCCGTGGCTGGCGATTGGTCCAACTATCCCCTGACGGTCGCCCGCCGCCTGGCCCGCAATTTTCCCGGCGCAACGCGGGGCGCCGACATCGCCTTGGCCAGCGACCTGCCACCCGCCGCGGGAATGAGCAGTTCCAGCGCTCTGATGGTGGCGATTTTTTTCGCGTTGGCGGATGTCAACGGCATTTGGAGTCATCAGCGGTTCTTGGCGGAGCTGAACGAGCCCTTGAATCTGGCCGGCTATCTGGCCACGATCGAAAATGGACAAAGCTACGGACCCCTGAGCGGCGACCGCGGCGTCGGCACCTTCGGCGGCAGCGAGGACCACACGGCGATCCTGTGCGCTCGGCCGGGATTCGTCCGCCAGTATGCCTATTGCCCGGTGCGGTTCCAGCAGGAGTTCTGCTTGCCGGCCGGCTGGACGTTCGCCATCGCGTCCTGCGGCGTGGCAGCCGAGAAAACCGGCGGCGCGTTGGAGAAATACAATCGCGCGTCGCGGCTGGCGACGGCCATCGCGGAAACGTGGCGCCGCGAAACGGGCGATTCCGCGCCGCATCTGGCCGCGATTGTGCAAGGTCAAGCGGACGCCGCCGAGCGGCTGCGGGCGATCCTGGCCGATGCCAAACATGACGAGTTTCGTCCCGATGAATTACAAAACCGCCTGGAGCATTTTTTGACGGAAAACGAAGAGATCATTCCCGCCGCCGGTGCAGCGCTGCGCAGCGGCGACCTGGGAGCGTTTGGCCGCTGGGTCGATCGTTCGCAGCACGCGGCGGAAACGTTGCTGGGCAATCAAGTGCCGGAGACGGTTTGCCTGGCAGATCAGGCCCGCAGCCTCGGCGCGATTGCAGCTTCGGCCTTCGGCGCCGGGTTCGGCGGCAGTGTCTGGGCGCTGGTGCGGGAGAGCGAGGCGAACGAGTTCCTGGCCCAGTGGCAACGCCGTTATGACAAGCAATTCCCTCAGCACCGGCAGCAAGCCGCATTTTTCGCCACGGCCGCCGGTCCTGCGTTGTGTCGAATTAAGATAAACAATCCCTTCTATTCCCTGTCCCAACCCGCCAATGTCCGTGGCGAATCGCTGACCAACGAAACCGAAATCCAACGTGAAACACTCGATCGTCGCTGGCCGTTCGTGTGACCCCGTGCGGAGCGTGGCCCGCGCCGTGTGTCTTCGAAGTTGCGAGTTTAGCGGTCCGATCGTGTTTGGCCGAAGGCCTGCTCCCATCGTAGCCTAGGGCAACGCCCTAGAACACGGTGTCGTCCGGCCTATTTGGCCGAAGGCCTGCTCCATCGTAGCCTAGGGCAACGCCCTAGGAACGTGTCGTCCGGCCTATTTGGCCGAAGGCCATACTCAGCTTGCCCGACGCAGCGCGGTGAACATGGCCTTCGGCCAAACAACGGATGCTCGCCCGTGTTCCTGGGGCGTTGCCCCAGGCAATGTGTGAATGTGGCCTTCGGCCAGAATTCCGGTCCAAAAATGCGCAACTTCGAAGCCGGTGTGTCCTGCGCCGCAGTAGCAGTTCGAATCGTCCGATCCATGTCCCACTCAGCCGGCGGCCTCGCCGTGATATATGGTCGTTAGCCGTCATATTTACTGGATCTATCCAGCAAATATGCTTGTCTATGCGGGACGTTTGTTTTCTCGACGGCGGTCGGAAGTGATTTCTGCAGTTGGCGGCCCTGCGCATTCGAAGCGTGTTGCAGACGCGGATTGATCGTCGCAAGCGTGCAATGACTGAGGTTTACGGAGACTTCTGACGTCGTGGGGTTTGCACCCAGGCGATCGTTGGAACGAATACTTGCCGGATTAGCGGTTCGGACTGGCACGCCCGTTGCTTTGGTAGTCAGCGCAAACGCATTGTTCGGCGTTCCGGATCGCAAGAACCTCGCAACAAGTGAACAATCACGTGAACCCAAACCCGTCTCTCCATCGGCAAAGCATAACCGGTCGCGTCGCAGGCTGCCTCCTGGCAGTGCTGTTCGTGGCCATCGGCGGCTGCGGGCACTCGGAAGCGACAGGCAATCCGATCGGCGGCGGGAAGTCGATTACAATTCTGAACGTCTCTTACGACCCGACGCGTGAGCTGTACCAGGAGTTCAACGCGGCGTTTGCCGCGCACTGGAAAGAGAAGACAGGCCAGATCGTAACGATCCAGCAATCACATAGCGGCTCGGGCAACCAATCACGGGCCGTGATCGACGGACTGGACGCGGATGTCGTGACGCTTGCGTTGGCGTTCGACATCGACGCCATCGCCGAGCACTCCGACTTGATCCCGGCCGATTGGCAGGGACGCTTGCCGCGCAACAGCGCGCCGTACGCCTCGACGTTGGCGTTCCTGGTGCGCAAAGGCAACCCGAAGAATATCCGGGGTTGGGAGGATCTCGCCCGCGATGGCATCCAGGTGATCACCCCGAATCCGAAAACCTCGGGCGTGGCGCGGTGGAACTACCTGGCGATGTGGGGTTACGCCCTGCGCAGGGAACTGGGCGACGGTTGGATGGCCAAACTCGGCGATCCGAGTCAGGCCCGACAAGTGGCAGCAGCCCAACTCGCGGCGAAGCAGTACGTCGCTGCTGTGTTCCGGAACGTGCCGATGTTGGACCGGGCGGCGCGCGGGGCGACCAACACGTTCATTCAACGTCGGATCGGCGACGTGCTGATCAACTGGGAGAACGAGGCATTGCTCGGCGCGGGGGAATTGGACGCGGCGGGAGTCGGATTGGTCGTGCCGCCGGTGAGCATCCTTGCCGAGCCGGTGGTGGCGGTGGTCGACGGCAATGTGGACCGCAAAGGAACGCGCGAAGTGGCGCAAGCCTACCTGGAGTATCTCTACAGCGAAGTGGGACAGGATCTGGCCGGCCGGAATTATTACCGGCCCGCCGTTTCCGAGGCGGCTCAGGAGAAATACCGCCACCAGTTTCCCCAGCTCGAACTGTTCACCATCAACGACGTCTTCGGCGGCTGGGCAGCGGCGAACGCCCGGCATTTCGTCGACGGCGGCACGTTCGATCAGATTTACCAGTCCCGCTGACGCGCGAGTTCGGGTGAGGACGCCACCACACGAATTCGAAAGTAGTAGGCACACTCCGTGTGCCGTAAACTGCGGACGGCACACGGAGTGTGCCTGCTACAATTGGAAACGGGATACGGCAACGATCCATGGAACGTTTGAACAACCATTCGGTCGAAGGAACGACCCCAGGGGCCGGCGCGGCCTTGGCGGCGGTTCGGCCGCGCTTCGCGCTGCGGCAGCCTAGCGTGTTGCCGGGGTTCGGCCTGAGCATGGGCTTTACGCTGCTGTACATGACGCTGCTGCTGTTCATCCCGTTGGCCGGGCTCCTCCTGTTCACCGCCGCGCGGATGACGCCGGCCGAGTTCTGGGCCAAGGCAGTGGTCGATCCCCGGGTGCTCGCGTCGTACCGTTTGAGCTTTGGGGCCTCGCTGATCGCGGCGACGCTGAACGGCGTTTTCGGGTTGATCGTGGCCTGGGTTCTGGTCCGCTATCGATTCCCCGGCAAACGTTTGGTCGACGCCCTGGTCGATCTGCCGTTCGCGCTGCCCACGGCCGTTTCGGGGATCGCCCTGACCACGTTGTACGCGCACACCGGCTGGATCGGGCGTTGGTTCGATCCTCTGGGAATCCAGATCGCGTTCGCTTGGCCGGGCGTTGTGATCGCACTGACTCTGATCGGATTGCCGTTCGTGGTGCGCACGGTCCAGCCGGCGCTCGACGACCTGGACCAGGAACTTGAGGAAGCCGCGGCCAGCCTGGGCGCGACCCGCTGGCAAACGTTCCGCCGCGTGATTTTGCCGGCCATCCTGCCGTCGCTGCTGACCGGATTCGCCATGGCGTTTGCCCGCGCGGTGGGCGAGTTCGGTTCGATCTATTTCATCGCCGGCAACATGCCGTACAAGACCGAAATCGCTCCGCTGTTGATCCTGATCAGGCTGGAGCAGTACGACTATGCCGGCGCGACCGCCATCGGCATGGTGATGCTGATCGTCGCTTTTGTGTTGCTGCTGGCGATCAATCTGCTCCAGTGGTGGAGCCGCCGATTCCAGATGAGAGGATAACCGTCCCCATGGCAGGTCCTATTGCACTCCGGCTCGATCCCGGCAAAGCCCGGCCCGTCGCCGCGACGACCGAATCGGCGTGGATCCGCTGGTCGTTGATCGGCGCGGCGCTGGCGTTTCTGGCGTTGTTCCTGCTCTTGCCGCTGGTGCTGGTGTTCGCGCTGGCGTTGCGCGAAGGGTTGCGGGTGTACGTGGCCGCGTTCGCCACGCCGGATGCGCGTTCGGCGATCTGGCTGACGCTCGTCAGCGCCGCGGTCGCCGTGCCGCTGAACACGGTTTTCGGCGTAGCCGCCGCATGGGCGATCGCCAAGTTCGAGTTCAAGGGCAAGAGTCTGTTGATCACATTGATCGACTTGCCCTTCGCCATCTCGCCGGTGATCGCCGGACTGATTTTCGTGATCCTGTTCGGCGCCCGCGGTTGGCTCGGGCCATGGTTACTGGCTCACGACGTCCGCATCATCTTCGCCGTGCCGGGCATCGTCCTGGCCACGATGTTCGTCACCTTTCCGTTCGTCGCCCGCGAGTTGATCCCGCTGATGCAAGCCCAGGGCAGCGATGAGGAAGAATCGGCCCTGACGCTGGGCGCCAGCGGATGGCAGACGTTCTGGCGCGTCACGCTGCCGAACATCAAGTGGGGACTGCTGTACGGCGTGATCCTGACCAACGCGCGGGCGATGGGCGAGTTCGGGGCGGTATCCGTCGTTTCGGGCCACATCCGGGGCCAGACCAACACCATGCCGTTGCACATCGAAGTGCTTTACAACGATTACCAGACCACGGCCGCGTTCGCGCTGGCGTCGCTGCTGGCTTTTTTGGCCGTGGTGACGCTGGGGATCAAGTCGTTCATCGAATGGAAGATCGCTCGCGACAACGTCCAGGCGGTGCGCGAAGCAGAACAAGGAGACCGCTTGTGAGTATCGAAGTCCGCAACATCACCAAGACCTTCGGCACGTTCCGGGCACTAAATAACGTCAGTTTGACGGTCGAGTCGGGGGAATTGGTCGCGCTGCTCGGCCCCTCGGGTTCCGGGAAGACGACGCTGCTGCGCATTATCGCCGGGTTGGAGCAGGCCGATCCGGGCAGCGGCGGCATGTTCTTCCACAAAGAAAACGTAGCCCGCCGCCACGTCAGCGCGCGGGGGGTGGGCTTCGTGTTCCAGCACTACGCCTTGTTCCGGCACATGAGCGTGTTCGAGAACGTCGCCTTCGGCCTGCGGATCAAGCGGCGACGCGAGCGGCCGACCAAAGCGGCTATCCGCGACAAGGTGTTCGAGTTGCTGCGACTGGTGCAACTGGACGGGTTGGCCGCGCGCTATCCCCACCAGCTTTCCGGCGGCCAGCGCCAACGAGTGGCCTTGGCCCGCGCCCTGGCCGTCGAACCCAAGGTGCTGCTGCTCGACGAGCCCTTCGGCGCGCTCGATGCCAAAGTCCGCAAGGAACTGCGCACCTGGCTGCGGCGGTTGCACAACGAATTGCACGTGACCAGCGTGTTCGTCACGCACGACCAGGACGAAGCGCTGGAAGTCGCCAACCGGGTGGTGGTGATGAACCAGGGCCGCATCGAGCAGATCGGCACTCCCGACGACGTGTTTCACCGCCCCGCGACCGAGTTCGTCATGCACTTCCTGGGCGACGTCAATACGTTCCACGGACGGGTCAACGAGGGCACGGTCCAATTCAGCGAACTGAATTTGCCGTTCCCCGAAACCCGCCAGCAGATTGTCGGCGACGCCCGCGTTTTTGTCCGCCCCTACGATGTCACCATCGATACCAAGACGGGCAATCTGCCGGGGATCGAAGCGCGGGTGGTCCGCGTTCACTCGGCCGGTCCCGTTGTCCGGGTCGAATTGGTCACCAGCACCAACCAACGGTTGACGTCGGAGATCTCGCAAGAGCGTTTCGCCACCATGAAGTTGGCCATCGACAGCCCGGTATTTGTGCGGCCGCGGCATATCCGGGTGTTTGCGGGATAGCGCTTTCGTTTAACCGCGACCCAACGGGGAGCGCGGGACGTCGTTTAACCGCGACCCAACGGGGAGCGCGGGATGTCGGGGCGACGTCGATCACGTAGGTCGCGCGCTCCCCGCTGGGTCGCGGTTAAACGACTCCGGACAGACAGGCCTACCAATACCGCCAGGGCCAAGCGTGACGGCGCAAACTCATGGTATAATCGCCACTTCCAAGCATCCAGGAACACAGTTGCCGTGCCCGAACCAACCAGAAGATCTGAGGATCCCCCTGCCACCGGCGGCGAAACGCCGCGCGGCGTGCGGATGGACGACTTGATGCTGCGCGTGTGGCGCGAGACGTGCCGGCATGTGGAGATCGCCGAGTCGACGGCGGAGATCGCGCGGCTGCTGCGGGATTTCATGCCTCTGGCGCGCGTGATCGTCCGGCAGATCGATCGGCAACGCGGTGTCATCGAGACTTGGGCCGACACAGGGCTGTCCATTCGAGAGGAAATGGCAACTCGGCGGGCTGCCGTCAATGTCGACCAACTCCGGGGATTGGACAGCGTCTGGTGCAAGCAACGGGTACACAGCGTGACGGCCGGCCAGACCGGGAGCGACGCATTGAATTGCCTGCTACCCGCAGACATACCCCCGCCAGCGGCACTGGTCGGACACTTGACGGCGTCCCGGGATTTCGCAGGCGCGCTGATCCTGATCGCCGGGCCCGGCGAGCGATTCACATCCCAGCATGCCGCGCTGGTGGCGCTCCTGCTGGAACCCTTCGCCGCCGCCCTGGAAAACGACCAGCGTTTGCGGGAAATGGCGGCCTTGCGCGCGGCGGCGGAAGCCGACAAGGAATCGCTGCTGCATCGCTTGGGACGAACGGAATTCGTCGAGTCCGTGGTCGGTGCCGAGGCGGGATTGCGCGAGGTGATGGAACGGGTGGACCTCGTCACGCGGTCGGATGTGAACGTGCTCCTGCTGGGCGAGACGGGGACCGGCAAGGAGGTGATTGCGCGGATCATCCACACTCATTCGTCACGGGCCCCCCACGCGTTCCTGCGCGTGAATTGCGGCGCGATTCCCCAGGAACTGATCGACTCGGAGTTATTTGGGCATGAGCGGGGCGCGTTCACGGGCGCCACGGAAACGCGCCCGGGATGGTTCGAGCGTGCCGACGGCGGCACCCTGCTCCTGGACGAAGTCGGCGAATTGCCTCTGGCGGCTCAGGTTCGCCTGTTGCGGATTCTTCAGGACGGCTGGCTCGAGCGTGTGGGCGGCCGGCAACCGCTTCATGTCGATGTGCGAATCGTGGCCGCCACGCACCGGAACCTGGCAACGATGGTGAGCGAGGGCCGCTTCCGGGAAGACCTCTGGTACCGTCTGGCCGTGTTCCCGATACTCTTGCCGCCGCTGCGACAACGTCCCGAAGACATCCCTGCCCTGGCGGTACACTTTGCCAAACGCGCGGCCGTCCGGTTTTCCTTGCCGCTGGTCCTTCCCAGCGACGAGGACATCGCGCTGCTCAGCGCGTACCATTGGCCCGGGAACATTCGCGAGTTGGGCGCCGTGATCGACCGGGCGGCGATCTTGGGCAATGGCGCCGATCTCGAAGTCGGCGCCGCGCTGGGGTTGTCCGCGCAGCACGCGCTGCCAATGTCAGCGGCTGGTGAGCCGTCGCGACCTCAGCAGCCCATTTCCTTCGAACAGATCCTGCCGTTGGACGACGCCACGAAGCGGCACATCGAAGCCGCGTTGACTGTCACGAAGGGACGCATCGAAGGTCGGCGCGGCGCAGCCGCTGCGCTGAGGATCAACCCCCATACCTTGCGAGCCCGGATGCGCAAGCTGGGGATCGACTGGAACCGGTTCCGGCAGAACGATGATTGACGCGGGCCGTTGCTTTCCGTCGGGAACGCTTACGAGTAAGAAGCGAATGGTGGATTTGGGGCCGGGCGTGCTGGAACTGTGAAATGCCAAGGGCCGATCCAGCACATGCCATGACTAGATGGCAATCACGGATGGCTTTCAAGTCATTCATCCCACGTATTTGGCGGCTGCGGCACATCCTGCACCCGGCGGCACGCCTGTTGCTCTTCTCGGGGTCGTAAGCACGCGATCGCGGTGACGGTCTATCACACGCCGGGTCCGTGTGGTTTTTTGGGTCAGCAGAGCAAGGCGGCTCCGGCCCAACATCAAGAACTTTCATTCAGGGAGAACAGAAATGCTCAAACATGGTCTTGTCGAAACGCTTCGCAAGGGCCGCGGCAGATCGGCCTCACGCCCGGGTGGTTTTACGCTGGTCGAACTCTTGGTTGTGATCGCCATTGTCGGGATCTTGGTGGCTTTGTTACTGCCGGCCATCCAGTCGGCGCGGGAAGCCGCGCGGCGGGCGCAGTGCAATAGCAACTTGAAACAGATCGGCCTCGGCCTCCAGAATTACCACGATACTTTCATGTTGTTCCCCTCCGGGTACATCTATCCCAGGGTGGCCACCACGGCAGCCGCGGCCGACAAAGAGAGTTGGGGCTGGGCAGCCCTGACTCTGCCATTCCTGGAGCAATCGGCACTGCACGATCAATTGGGTGTCGTGCGGCAGCCCTTGTATCGAGGATTCGCAACGGGTGGGACGGCATTCAAGGATCTCGTCGAGACGCCGCTTCCGGCACTCATCTGCCCGTCAGACACAGAATACAACAAGCCTGGCAGAGTGCATCAGAACCGGAATTTCAACGATGGCGTCGGCGTGGTCGCGGGTGGGATTCCCACGCCGGTATGGCCCGGTCTTAGCAACTACGTCGGCGGTTCGGGACACCGCGACGTGGTCCAGGTGAATACCAACACCGGAATCTTCTTTGGGAACAGTGCCATCTCCATGGCTGACATCACGGATGGGACCAGCAACACGTTTGCGGTAGGCGAGCGGGAGACCAAGAATTGCCGCTCCGGGACCTGGCTCGGCGTCCGCAATCCCAACGGCAGCGGGACGCGCGGCACGCAGGTGGTCGTGGGCCACAGCCGTCCGAAACTGAATCAGGACACGACCGCGATCGCGTGGAACACGGCCAACTTCGGCTGCGGCGAAGGCTTTAGCAGCCTGCATCCCGGCGGCGCCTTGTTCTTGGCGGCTGACGGCAGCGTGCGTTTCGTTTCGGACTCGATCAATCACTTCTGGTACGGAACGACGACGGCCGGTGCTCCCAACGAACACACCGACCCGCAGAACGGTGTCTACCAACGCTTGCTGTCCCGGAATGATGGCCTGACGATCGACAGCTATTGAACGGCTTGCTCAAGTCCGGCGGCAGGCGCAATCCGCGTTGACCTGTTGTCCTGGCGAGACCGTTCCCCGAAGTGAGATAGCGTGTCAGGCTCATCAGCAGATCGGCCAAGCGCTCCATCCCCAAGCGTTCGTTCCTGACTTTGCAAATTGATGCGCGCGGATTCGAATTTTCTGGGTGGAAAGACTGTGTGGAATATGACGATTTTTGCCGATAATAGTGATGTTCCGCATTGTATGAAGTGCTGACCCGAACCACGGGAGGCAAAGACTGCGCATTGTTCGAATTTGCGTTTCCGACTGGGCAACAGGATGAGTGTGGCGATCAAGGAGATCGGATGACCCAGTCCAGCAAACAAAGAACAGCTGGTGGCGAAAGGCATCGTTTGCCAGCCATAACTCGCTGGCGTTGGCGCGCAGCATTTGTCGTCTTGTGGGCTGTGGCGCCCCTGGCGCTGCAGGCTCAAACTCCCCTGCCGCCGGTCGACGCCGAGGCGATCTATCGACGGCTCGAACAGCAAGACGCCGAGCTTCAGTGGTTGCGTTCTCGCCTGTCCGAGGTGCCTGCTCTGACGGCCGCACAATCGGGCGATGCCGCAGCGTCCGCTTTCCGCCAGCCACAGGCGCAATACGCATCTGCCACGGCCAACGAATTCGATGAACTCAAGAGCCGCCTGGCGGCGGTCGAGGAGGCACAAGCCAAAGCCAAGCCCGAAGAGTCGGCTGGCGGCTGGATTGATGTATCCGACGAAAAGTGGACGGTCAAACTCGGTGGGCATGTCCAATTGGACTACATCACCTGGGCCGATGCCGATCCCTCCATCGCTGATGCCCAGAACTATTTCAACTATCGGCGACTGCGTCTGGTCGCTGACGGCACGGGCTATGGTCAGTTCGACTTTCGGTTGCAGATGACGCTCGAACCGGGGCAAGGCTCGCACGACAATCAGTATGCCTCGCCGGACGTGAAAGATGCCTACGTGTCAATGAACGAGATTCCCTGGATAGGCCGCATCCGGATCGGCAACTTCTTTGTCCCGTTTAGCTTGGAGCAGGTCACCAACGACAGGAACAATATTTTCAACGAGCGTTCGATTCCCACGCAGGGCATCTTTGCGCCCGGCCGCGAGGTCGGAATCGCCTTGTACAACTGCACTGCCGACCAGAACGTCACCTGGGCCGGCGGCCTGTTTTTCGACGATCTCAACGACACGATCAAAACTCGTTTCGACGATAATCAAGGGTATCGCCTAAGCGGGCGGCTTACTTGGCTACCGTATTACGATGAGCCATCGAACGGACGATATCTCTTTCACACGGGAATCGGGTTGCTGCATACGAACGATCACGACGATTCCGTTCGCTTTCGTGCGCGCCCGCAGGTGCAGCGCGGGCCCGTATTGATCGACAGCGGCAACCTGGCGGCGGACTCATACACCACCGGAAACGTCGAATGGGCCATCGTCTGGGGACCGGTGACACTGCAGAACGAAGCATTCCTCTCCCAGGTGAACATGCTCTCGGGCGAGACGGTGCAAGTCGGCGGTGCCTATTCCCACCTGAGTTGCTTTCTCACTGGCGAAAATCGGAATTTCGAGCGATTTGGACAACATGGCGCTCAGTTCGGGCGAAACAAACCGCTTACCAATTTCTTCGCGGTCCCTGGCTGCTTTGGCTGGGGCGCATGGGAAGCCAAGGCCCGCTGGTCCTATCTCGATCTGACCGGCGCCAATAGCGGGCGGTATAATGACTTGACCATGGGCTTTAACTGGTACTGGTCCGAGCGCACGCGGATCATGTTCGATTGGATTCATCCCGTCACGAGCACCGAAACCGTTTTTGGCGCGACCGCATCGGATTTGATCGCGATGCGGTTCGATGTGAATTGGTAATCCGTTTCCCGTCAATGGGTGACGTCAATCGAAGTGCTGACGGAGCATCGGCGGAGGATGAAGCTCTGCCGAGGCAAACTCGGTGGCATCCCGCGGAACGCAGCCGTCCGTCGCGAGGTCTTCATCAGCCCCAAGCGCGAGATAGCAACGGGATCAAATCCAGCGGCCCTGTGAAGCTGTCCCTTGCGGCCGCCAGTGTATCAGGGTATGATAGGTCCCCAGTTACTGCCTGATTCCTTCCTCCCTCTTCAAGGAGCACCCCATGACGGAATCCCTCCGGACCGATGGTCGTCCGAGCGCGTCTCGCCGCGAATTTCTGAAAGGCTCTGCCGCCGCTGTCGTCAGCGGCTCGCTGGCCGCGACACTCGGCGCCGCGCGCATGGCGCACGCGGCGCAGGACGGCGTGCTGAAAGTTGGTTTGATCGGCTGCGGCGGCCGCGGCAGCGGCGCGGCCGTAAACGCGATGAACGCGGATCCGAATGTCAAACTGACCGCCATGGGCGAAGTGTTCGCCGACCGACTGACGCAAGCCCGCGGCGTGCTGCAACGCCAATTGGGCGACAAGTACGCGGTCGCGGACGACTGTGCCTTCTCCGGTTTCGACGCTTACAAGGGCGTCATCGACTCCGGCGTGGACGTCGTGTTGCTGGCCGAACCGCCCCATTTCCGCCCGCGTCACCTGCGATACGCGATCGAACAGGGCAAGCACGTATTCTGCGAAAAACCGGTGGCTGTGGACGGTCCCGGCGTGCGGCACGTGTTGGAAAGCACCGAGATGGCGCGGCAAAAGAACCTGAACATCGTCTCCGGATTGTGCTGGCGTTATGATTACGGCGTCCGGGAAACAATGAAACGCCTGCTGGATGGCGCCATCGGCGATATTGTGGCCATGCAGGAGGACTACTTGACCGGCGTGTTGTGGCATCGCGGCCGTGAACCGGAATGGAGCGAGATGGAGTATCAGCTGCGCAACTGGTACTACTTCACCTGGCTATCCGGCGACCACATCGCCGAGCAGCATATCCACAGTTTGGACAAGTCGCTGTGGATGATGGGCGACAAGCCGCCGAAGAAGTGCTTCGGCCTGGGCGGCCGGCAAGTCCGCACGGATCCGAAATGGGGCCACATCTACGATCACTTTGCCACCTGTTACGAATGGGAAAACGGCGTGAAGATGTACTCGTTCACGCGGCAGATGGCAGGCTGCAAGAACACCGTCGAGGACTATATGCTGGGCACGCAAGGCCGGGCGGAGGTCTTGCGAAACCACATTCAAGGTCAAGGCGAGCCCTGGAAGTACAGCGGCCCGAAGGCCAGCATGTACGACATCGAGCATAAAGAGTTGTTCGAAGCGATCCGTAGCGGCCAGACCATCAACAACGGCACGTACATGTCCTACAGCACCCTGTTGGCCATCATGGGCCGCATGGCCTGCTACACCGGACAGGAAATTACGTGGGACATGGCCATGAACTCGCAGGAAAATCTGTCGCCTGAAAAGTACGAGTGGGGCGACGTCAAGATTCCGGAAATTGCCATGCCGGGCGTTACCAAGTTCGTGTAGTCTCGACGGGCGAGGCGCAACCGTCGCATCGCAGCGGGCGGCGCGTCATTTCAGCCGAAATCAGGAACTGCCCGATTTCGGCTTGATGTCTCAGCCCGCCAGAAACCCGATCAACCTGCCCAGTGCGAAAGTACAGCATGATGCAAGGTGTCCTGTGCCTCTCGAACAAGGAACCCGCCATGTCTCGCGTTTGCGACCCCGGCCGTCAATTCACGCACTCCCGACGTGACTTTCTCCGCCAATCGGGAGTCCTTCTCGGCTCCGCTGGCACCGTCGGATTACCGCTGGCCCGCAGCGTTCATGCCGCGGGCAGCGACATTCTGCGAGTCGGCCTGATCGGCTGCGGCGGGCGCGGCGCGGGAGCCGCGGTGAACGCCCTGAATGCCGATCCCCATGCCCGCTTAACGGCCCTGGCGGATGTGTTTCCGGATATGCTCCGCTCGACCCGCGCGAATCTGCAGGCGGCTAAGCCCCAGCAGGTGGCCGTCGACGACGATCACTGCTTCGTGGGTTTCGATGCGTATCAGGATGTGATCGCCTGTTCCGACGTGGTGTTGCTCGCGCTGCCGACGTATTTCCATCCCTTCTATCTGAAAGCGTGCGTCGACGCGGGCAAGCACGTGTTCTGCGAAAAGATCCACGCCTTGGATGCTCCCGGCGTCAAGCTGGTCTTGGAAGCGGGCGAAGTGGCCCAAAAAAATGGGCTGAGCATCGTGTCCGGCTTGGCCTGGCGATACCACACGGGTGTTCAGGAGACGATGAAGCGCGTGCTGGACGGCGCGATCGGGCGGGTGACGACGATCGAGGAAACGTGCAACACCGGTTCGTTGCGTTCCCGCCCCCGACAGCCCGGCTGGACCGAAATGGAGTACCAGCTGCGGGATTGGTACAATTTCTGTTGGCTGGCGGGCGATCTGCCGGGGCTGAACCTGGTCCACAATCTGGACAAAGCCGCGTGGGCGATGCGCGAGGAGCCGCCACTGCACGCCTGGGGGATGGCCGGACGCCAGACGAGGATCGGCCCCCAGTACGGAGACGCTTGGGACCATTTCGCGGTGATCTTCGAATACGCGAACGGCACGAAAATGTACGCCTATTGCCGCCAGCAGGACGGGTGCTTGCCGAGTATCGCCGACCGCTTCATCGGGACCAAAGGAACGTGCGACTTGCTGGCCTGTCGCATCGACGGCGAGAACCCGTGGCGATACACCGGTCGGGACTGCAACCGTTTCGACTTGGAACACGTGGCCTTGTTCCGCGCGATCCGAAGCGGCGAACCGGTCAACAACACGCTGTACATGGCCCGGAGCAGCATGTTGGCGATCATGACCACCTGGGCCGGCTACACGGGCCGGCTGGTCACGTGGGAGCAAGCGATGAACAGCCAGCACGTGATCGCGCCGCAGCGGCTGGCTCTGGACGCCGAACCGCCCACCATGCCCGACGCGGCGGGCAACTATCCGATGCCGACCCCGGGGGTCACCAAGTTTTTCTGAACGCCGTCAGCGCCGCACGGCGTCGCTTGGCGTTATCAACTCTCGCGGCCACGCCGGTCGACGATCGTATCCTTGCGGACGATGGTATCGGCGCGGGGACTTTGAAGTTCCCCGTGATTGGAGATTTCGAGCTTGCTGACCGCGGTCACGCGCGAGTCGCCGCGAAGAATGCTCTCCGAAGCCAGCCGCTGTTCGGCCAGCGTCGCGCGTTTGGTCAAGACGGCGTCGAAATCGAAATCGATCGGCTTTCGCTGAGCCAGCGGCGCGAGGATTTGGCGGACCTCGTCGGCGGTCTGAAACCGATGCTCCGGATGCTTGGCCGTCATCTTCTTGATGATCTTGGCGATCTGCTCCGGCACCTTGGGATTCAGTTCGCGGACATCCGGCGGCCGGCCGGTCCGATGACCGGCCAATTTTTCGGCGGTTGCTTTGACCGGGAAGGGAACTTGGCCGGTCACAAGGAAATAGAACGTGTAGCCCAGGCTGTAGATATCCGCCCGGCAATCGACGTTCAAACTGTCCAGCGATTGTTCGGGCGCAATGTAATCCGCCGTGCCCAAGCAGTTTTGGCCCAAGATCGTGGCCAGCGAATACTCGGCGTCGCTGCCTCCGATCATCGCCAAACCGAAATCGAGCACTTTGACGGCCCCGTCGCTGCGGATCAACAGATTCTCCGGTTTGATATCGCGATGCACCAGCCCCATCTGATGCGCATAGTGCAGCCCCGTGGCCGCTTGACAGATCACGTCGCAAGAGTGACGCCAGTACAGTGTGCGGCGGCGGATTTCCAGCAACTCGCGAAGACTGACGCCTTTTACCAGCTCCATCACCATGTAGTGAATGGCGCCGTAAATGTCGTCGGTGCGGTGGATCGCTTTGGTCCGCAAGATGTTGGGATGACTGAGTTTCAAGCCCGCTTCGGCCTCCAACTGGAAACGGGTCAAGCGGCCCTTGTCGAATCGGAAGCGGTCGGCCAGCACCTTGAGAGCCACTTCCCAGCCGGTTCTCAGGTCTTCCGCCCGGTACAGGTACCCCATCCCTCCGCAACCCAGAAGTTCGATGATCTTGAAGTCGTCGATGAACAGGCCCCGCCGACGGCCCTCGCTCAATCGATTGGCTTGATAGCGTGTCAGGATTCCCGCGTCGACCAGCGCGTCCGCGGCTTGCGGCGAACTGGTGGCTTCGACGCTGCGCACGAGCTTTTGCGCGGCGGCGCATTGACCGTCCGTGAGCAGCCGGCTCTTTTGCAGCAGACTCAGGAAAGTGTCCAGGGCGATGGCGGTTGCCATGTTGATTCCTCACATGGCCGCGGCGCGGCCCGGCAGAGTTTACGGGTGAATGCGTCCTTCGCTCATCTGGACCCGCCGCATCGCCCGCTCGGCGGCATAGGCTTCGTGCGTGACCAGCAGGATCGTGCCGCCCTCGGCCCGGTATTCGGCCAGCAGGTCCAATACGGCTGCCGCATTCTCGGCGTCCAAGTTGCCGGTCGGCTCGTCGGCCAACAGCAGCCGCGGGCGATTCAACAGCGCGCGGGCCATTGCCACGCGCTGCCGCTGGCCGACGCTCAACTGTCCGGGTCGATGAGCAAGCCGATCGCCCAGGCCGAATCGTACCAGCAACTCTTCCGCCCGCTGGCGAGCCGTCGCCCGCGTCCGAGCCGTGGCGGCCAGCACGACGTTGTCGACCACCGTCAAATACGGCAGCAGATGAAACAGTTGAAACACAAAACCCAGGTATTCGGCTCGAAACGCCGCCCGCTCGGCGGGCGACAACCGGGAGATGGATCGACCCGCTACTGTCACCGTGCCGCCAGTCGGCAACGCCAAACTGCCCACCAGCGACAGCAGCGTCGACTTGCCGCAACCGCTGGGGCCGCAGATCGCCACGAATTCGCCCTCGTCAATTCGTAGAGTGGCATCATCGAGCGCCCGCACGTCCCCTTGAGGCGTGGCGAAAACCTTGCTCGCGTTTTGCAGTTCAATCATCACTTGGGTCGCATCACCAAGAAGGTCACGCCGAACAGTAACACCAAAGCCACGCACAATCCCGCGCCAACCGCAAAAATCCCAATTCCGTCCGCCGCAATCGCGTGCGGCGGATCGGTCCCGTGGACGGCCCCGCCGTGCGCGTGCTCCGTCGCCGCAGCCGCCGAAGCGGCCTGACGCGACGCCGGTTCTGTCGCCGGTTCCAGCTCGCCCGGCATCGTGGTGGCTTCGGTGTCCCCCGCGGCGCCGGCCACCGGTGATCCAATCGCCTGATCCGCCGCCTCCACGGTCGCCGCTGGCGCCGAATTGGAAGCCTTGGTTTTCGATTCGCCTTCAGGACCGGCGGTCGTCGCGGACGCGTCGGCCACCTGCTCTCCGCCGGGGATCATCAGGTGCGGAAACAGCTGTTCCGCCCCCAACTGGCTTTCATTGCCTTCCTCCGCCCCGAACGTCGCCGCCAATTTTTCGGCAACCGACCACCAATTCTCTGCGAACAACAAGTCCATGCCGGGATTCTGGTCCTTCACGGTACACGAACACGCGCCCGTAAGGAAGTACACACACTCCAGCAAATTGTCTCGGGAGATGCCTTTGCCGATGAACGGCGGCAACGCTCGCCCGCGGCCAAAGACGGCAAACATCATCGGCTGCGCGGCGAATTCGTCGTTCCTTAAATCGTCTTCCATCGACATCAACGAATCGATCAGCCACTTCTCGGCCGCGTCGGTTCGAGCGATCTTGATCAGGCCAAGTTGCAGCCGAGAACTCGCGCCGTCTTCGTCGGCGTCCGCAGCCATGCTCGGCGGAAGATAAAGCTCGACTTTGCCGGCAGCCATCTCCGCGATCAATTCCTTGGCGACCTTTTCCGCACCCTCGTCCACTGCCGCATCGCCGCCCTCCAGCATGATCAGCACTCCGGCCTTGCCCTCCGCCAATTGTTGGGCGATCGCCGTCCTTGCAGGACTGTCCCACATCGCCTTGAGCGTCGCTTCGTCCAGCGTTCCTTGATACAACCTCCGGCCGTGCGGCGTGACGACCCAGTAACTTGGAACCTGGCGCTCCTGCTGGTCCTGCCAAGCCTTGCGGACATCCGGCGCGACGCGTTTCAATTCCGGATCGTCGGTCAGCGACACGGGAACAAAGAACACGTTCGCCGGCTTGTCCTCCGATCGCGACACGTTCTCAATCAGCTTCTTGATGTGTTCCGCCTGTTCGTCCAGCGGCTGATCGTGGAAATAGTAGATTTCATAGGGGGCTGGTTCCCAGCGGTACATTGCGTAACGATACACGGGCGTATCGCAAGCCGGTGCGACAGCCGCCCACGTAGCCAGTAAAAGGACAATGCCGATAAATCGACATGGAAACGGCTTTAAGACCTTGGGATCGTTCCTAAACATCGGGGTTATTCCTCGTGCTACGTGTTCCTGATTCGGAAGTCTGTTATCCTTTACCATAGCATTTGAGGATCAGTTGGACAATTCTCTTGGTCGCGCCGCCTCAGTCGGGGGGACCTTCGAGAAAAGTGGCCGATTACCGGTTGCCGGACGAGTCTCGGCGGGATACGTTCAAGAGCGTCGCGTTTGTGGCAGAAGCTGCCGGCCCCTCGACAGCCCCCGCACGAAACCTTACGAAAGGTACTCACCATGTTCTATCCACGGCTCGCTTTGAGTTGGATGCTGATCTTCGCCGCGTCGCTCGCGGGCGCGGCGGAGCCCGTCGATCTCGGCAAGCAGCGGGAATTATTCGTGGACGATTACTTGATCGGTCAACTCGGCGGCGGCGCGCAGCAGGTGCTGCAGAAACCCGTTCCGCGAGAAGTCGTGCTGGTGACGGACAAGCCGTGGGAAGGCAATACGTGCGCCTACTACACGATCTTTCAAGACGGCGACGTGTACCGCATGTACTATCGCGGTTCGCACTACGACGAGCAGACCTGCAAGGCAGCGCATGCGGAAGTCGTCTGTTACGCCGAAAGCCGCGACGGGATCCGCTGGACCAAACCCGAATTGGGCCTGTGCGAATTTGCCGGTTCCAAGGCAAACAACATCGTTTGGAATGGACCGGGCGGTCATAATTTCACGCCCTGCAAAGACGCCAACCCCGCGTGCCCGCCGGAGGCGCGGTACAAGGCGCTGGCGGGCGGCCGCGGCGGCTTGCTCGCGCTTCAATCCGCCGACGGCTTGAGATGGTCGCTGATCCGCAGCGAGCCCGTGATTACCAAAGGCGCGTTCGATTCGCAAAACCTCGCGTTCTGGGATCCGCACGCGAAGCTCTACCGCGAATATCATCGCCAATTCCGCGGCGAACGCGACATCATGACCGGGACGTCGAGCGACTTTCTCACGTGGACCGATCCCGTGTTTCTCGAGTATCCTGGTGCGCCCAAGGAGCATTTGTACACGAATGCCATTTTGAGCTACGAGCGGGCTCCGCAACTGCTGCTTGGATTTCCCACACGCTTCCATCCGGAACGCGGCCAGCAGGTCGAGCCGGTGTTCATGACCAGCCGCGACGGCCGCACGTTTCACCGTTGGCCCGACGCTTTGATCCCAGTCACCGCACCGGAGAATCGCGACGGCAATCGCAGCAACTATATGACCTGGGGAATGGTCCAGTTGCCCGACAACAACAAAGAGTACTCGGTGTACGCGACCGAGGCGTATTACACCGGGCCCGACAGTCGCGTGCGGCGGTTCACCTATCGCGTCGACGGATTTGTATCCGTGCACGCTGCGGCCGACGGGGGCGAACTGGTTACCAAACCGTTGCGTTTCGCCGGGACCAAGCTGAACATCAACGCCGCCGTGGCCGCTGGAGGCCGCATCCGCGTCGAAATCCAAGATGCGGCGGGCCAAGCAATCGGCGGCTTGTCGCTGGCAGACTGCCAAGTATTCAGCGGCGACGCGATCGAACACACCGTCTCGTGGACCGGCGGCCACGATGTCGGAAAGCTCGCCGGCAAGCCGGCCCGTCTGCGGTTTGAACTCCACAACGCCGATCTGTACTCGCTGCAATTCGTCGAATGAAGGCGAACGAGTATCGCGGCCGAGCTTGGAACGTCACAACGCAACCCATGCGCGGTTTCACGCATTTGCGACGATTTGAGTTTCGTTAGCACTGTTCGAGAAATTACTGTCGCATGAAAAGTGATATGTAAAAAGCCGCCTTTGGCGATAGTGGCCGGTCGGCTGGGTCCAGGGCCGCGGCCATTGACAAATAAACCGCACTCGAGGGAGGCCAAGGATGGCACGCATGACGAAGGAACGATTTGACAAGGCAACCGAACGGGATATGCGGAACTTCTTTGCGACTCTTTCGGAGAAGGACCAGCGGAGATATGCGGCGATCCAGGCTCGGCAGCTAGGATTCGGCGGCATGGAGTACATCGCTGAGGTGCTCGGTTGTTCGAGACGAACTATCAGTCGTGGATGGAAGACCTTCCCGATCTGCCCAATGATCCGGCCGCGGGCCGGGTTCGACGGCCAGGCGCTCGTCGAATCCGACGTATCTACGAGACTGGCCGGACCATCACCGGCATGGAAAGAACGAATCCAATCCATCATCGTCCCTGACATGCTTCTCCCGAAGTGGAACTACATGCTCGTTCCCCAAACGAGACAGTAATTTCTCGAACGGTGCTAAAGAACGTGTTGACCAGGCCGCGACGAGTCAACGCATCCATCCCGCCAGACCAGATCGCGGCTCTGGTCCAACGCTTGGTTCGGCGTAGTCTCCATCAGTAAAGGGAATAATCGTCGTCCGGATCGTCGCTTGGGTTCTCAACGAGTTTGGTCCACTGGCGAGGTTCTTCGAACCACCAGAAGTAAACGGTTACCAGCACGAACACAGACTCTGGAAGTATGAAAACCGCGCAAAACAGCGTAAGCCGGACAAGGCCAGGCTCCGTCAATCCGACGCAAACGGGCCAAAGCGGCCATGCGGAAACCAGCAACCAGACGCCAGCCAAGGTCAAGAACCGACGAAGCTTTGGCCGACCGAATCGCGGACATTCGATCCAGCCTCCGCCGCAAACAAAACTCGAGTTGGGAGCCATAGTCGCTACCCGCATCCTGTCCGGCGCTTGTCTAACCGACGCGACAAGTCGGCGCTCATCATAATGCTGAGCCATGCGTTCCGGTCGCCCACGCGCCGAACGAACGCGTTGACCAGGCCGCGACGAGTCAACGCCACCATTTTCCCAGACCAGATCGCGGCTCTGGTCCAACGCCTAGTTCGCGCTATTGTGGCGAGTGTTCTCGGACAGTGGCAATGACTTTGTGCGCCTCATGAAAAAGGGACGACAGGGCGGCCCGATTGTACCCAAGGTCCTGTTCAGCGGCCTCGGCCGTAAGCACTCGCCCGGACGTTATCAGGTAGAACCGCACGCGGCCTTCTCCCGGTAGAGGGAACTCATTCGTTTCGACCATCTCGCTACCGTGCTGTGCAGCAAGACGCAACAGCGCAGACGCGGCGGAACGGACCGAGTCATGCTCCCCGGCGCCGATTATGCCCCCGCCGTTGCTGAAGTACAGGCTGGTCGTGCCGTCAGCAATCGTGACAAGCGTAACGACAGCTTCGGGGTAGCCTGTTTCCATGAGAAGGGCGGCCACGCGGGCTGATTTCTCGGTCTCGCGGATCTGCAATACCTGATTGCGCAGCCCAGTGTAGACATCGGCCACCTTGGTAGGATCGAACCGTCCCGCGGCACGCTTGCCACGTCCGAAAAGTGACGAGAAAAAGCCCATGACAATCACCGTCCCAACAGTCCCAATCCGGCCCGCTATCGTATTCACAGAACGTCCGCCATCGCGCCGACGTCCGCGCGAACGACCGCGGTAACGCGGCGGCGGCCAGATACCGTTGACCTCAGGACCGACCCGATCCGCCGCTCGGGTTGACCGCTTTGTTCGGCCGGTCTTCGTCTCGCGTTGGCCGGAAATGGTTCCGGACACTGCCTTGCTATGGGAACCGACGGAACTTTTATGAAAGGGGACGAGCCTTCGTGCGCTATGTGCCCCCCATCCGACCAACGCAATCGCATTGCGATCAATGTAAGCCTGCCGTGTGGCCCGGGCAACCACGGATCACACCGATGGCACGGATTCCGGCGGCCGAGATGTGTCCGCTCCGCGGCGTCCTGTTCGTTAGGCCGGTCCGGAACTCGGTTGAAGCGGTGAAGGAAAACTGGGAGGAAGAACCCGGCGCCGGCCGCGACCCGCATTACCGACCACCCA
>Ga0366818_10012_pt1 | contig 85304 bp, 82 predicted proteins | sample TotcelFGM3001N14_FD_207090 | JGI IMG/M metagenome (GOLD analysis project Ga0366818, IMG submission 207090) | Enriched cells from coal bed in the Powder River Basin, Montana, United States - Total cells FGM rep3 HSBNCT.FGM.300.1.N14 ...
TCATGAACAGGGCCAACCGGTCATACACCGAGGTGTGGGGATGTAAATCTGAGGAAAGCGCTTGTTTCCCACAGGTCTTCGGCATCACCCAGTTCGATGAGTGTGAATCCTTCGGTAAGGTAATAATCCAGGGCGCAATTGAAGATCAGGGAATTGGCAACAAAGTCGTCTGCGCCGATGCCGTCGCCGCGATGGGCGTCGGAAAAGAGGATGAACCGGGAGTCGGCTGTTGATGTGAGCCTGACGGTTTTCATGACCTGCATGATATCCCCATACCTGGCATTGGGCATTTTGCCTGTTCCATAGGGTTGTCCGGGTCCCAGAATATGCAGAAAATAACTGGAATGAGCCGGATTGTGGAAATCCGGGTGTCAAAGCCTATGGCACACTGAAAGTCATTTTTCAACCACTATTTGCAATGTTGGGGAATATATACAGGTAACGTCCTTCCTGGCTGACAAAACTACTGCAGTATGTCATCCCATGCCGCCGCCCAAAGTGACCGGATGAATTCCCTGTAGGGCAGGATGTCAATGCCATCTTCAGTCCGGCGAGGGTTCGTTTCCAGGCAAACCACGACGCAGTGGGCAACTTCCGGATACTCGCGGCGTAAGTGGCGCAGGCCGTCCAGATCATTCGCGGTGACGCGTGTTTTCCCCTTGGACTCAACGGCCATGACACCCGGCCCAAGGACAAAATCGACCTCGATACCGCTTGACAGGCGCCAGTAGGAAATGTCGTAGTGCAGTTCAGCGTATCTTGCGTGGGCGGAAAGTTCATGAAACAGCCAGTTCTCAAAGGCATTGCCGAATAACTCCGAACCCTGTTCGATGACACCCCGGCGAGCCAGATGATTGACCACGCCAACATCACGAAAATAGAACTTCGGCGCCTGAATCGTCCGCCTCCTGTTCAAATTCGAAATTCGAAGCGCGAAATCCGAAACAATTCCCCAAATTACAAACCCAAATGTTCAAAACGGTGCATTGTCTGACAGATCGTTTGGGTCATTCAGACATTTGAATTTTGAATTTTTTTCGAATTTCGAATTTTGTCTTTTTGAATTTCATCAATCGGGATGTATCAAGTCCATAGAACCGCCCTACCGGGAGGCCGATGCCGATAGCCCCGGGTTGAACCGGCGATTTTTTGATGCGTTGGATGACGCTGCGAAAATGCCGCTCCAGGTAATCCGGTGAGTTGGCCGCCAAAGTGGCCCCGTCATGGGGGGCGCCGTCACAGATCGTCAGCAGAATGCGCCGGGAGTCCGTCAAACATAATGGTCCTCAGATCTGTGGAAAGAACTGGATGGGCTAAAAAGCTCGGATTATGACCATTTGCACTATGCTTGACATATTTAACCTATAAGGTTATTTTTAGGTATGGAAAAACGTACACCACATTACGACCTTTCCTCAATTAAATCTGCTGTCCGGTTGCGTGGTGCCGATGCGTTTACTGCTTCGGCATTGATTGGTGCGCAGGCAATGGGACTTGAGATTGTCCAGGCAATCGATGTTATTTGTATGATGAATCGCACAAATTTTTATAAAAGCATGACAACTCATGAATCGAGTCAGATTTGGCAGGATGTTTATCACCCTGTAACGCCATGGGGAGTCGCTTATGTTAAAGTGACATTTCGACAGAGCGGGGCTATTGTGATTCAGTTCAAGGAGAAATGATGAAACGCGAATGTTTGAATTGCGGGCAACAAGAAATGGCTTATTCCGAAAAGGATGTGCCATATTCCTATAAAGGACATGATACCATTATCCCATTGGTAAAGGGATGGCATTGTCCCGATTGCGGCGAAGTTGAGTTTGAAGCGGGTGAAGGTGTGCGTTTTGCGGAGCTGATTGAAAAGTTTGCTTATAAAATTAATCAATTGGAAACGGCTGAACTGGCCAGGATCCGCAAAAAGTTGAATCTGACACAACAGGATGCTGCCCGACTGACTGGAGGTGGCCCGAATGCATTTTCCCGGTATGAGAAGGGTAAAGCCAGACCCATGCCGGCAATTATCAACCTGTTTAAACTGCTGGATAATCACCCCGATTTACTAAACGAACTGAAATCACCGTGATAAGCCTCTTATCAGTGTCTGGAGGCAACCATGAAAATTGCCTATGACCCCGATGTTGATGTGCTCAGAATCATTTTCAGTAATGCTCCCATTGAAGCAAGTGACGAGGAAAAACCCGGTATCATCCTTGATTTTGATAAAGACGGTAATGTTGTCGGCATGGAAATACTGGATGCGTCACATCGCGTGGAAAATCCGAGAGCCATCGAATATGCCATAGCCGGTTAGTGTCTGATTCCCCACAGAAAAAAGCTTCTGTTGGGACTGGCGGGGAGTTGAAGACGTCTTGTGTACATTCGTGCATACCCATTACCCTCGTCGCAGCGTCGAACGCTCGTCTGGGGAAATTGAAATGGCCAATCAGAAAATCCGCTTGATTTTTCCTTCCTGACCCTTTAATTTAGGATGAGTGGTTAAAATAAAATAAAGACCAATCTTATTTCAGGTTCGAGGAGGGGCAGGATGAAGCGGGAACTCCAGGGCAGATACGTGACCATATCGACGGTGGGTGAGAAGGCCCAGGCCTTCGTGCCCGCTTCGCTTCCGCCGCGTCCGCCCATCGACTGGACACCGGAGCTGCGCAGCAAGTTCGACCAGGCACTGTTGGCGCTCGGGCGCCTGGACAGCGTCTCGACACTGCTACCGGACACGTCACTGTTCCTCTACATGTACGTCCGCAAGGAAGCGGTGCTCTCCTCCATGATCGAGGGGACCCAGTCGTCCCTGTCAGACCTGCTTCTGTTCGAGCTGGATCAGGAACCCGGAGTCCCGCTTAATGACGTGCAAGAGGTCAGCAACTATGTCGCTGCCCTCGATCATGGCCTGCGCTTAATGGGAAACGGGCTGCCTCTGTCGCTTCGTCTGTTGCGCGAGATCCACGGCGTGCTATTGACCAAGGGCCGGGGCAGCAATCAGACCCCGGGGGAGTTCCGACGCAGCCAGAACTGGATCGGCGGCACCCGTCCGGGCAACGCAGCCTTTGTTCCGCCTCCGGCCGAAGAGGTGCTGGCGTGTATGAGCAAGCTGGAGCTCTTTCTGCACGACCAGCCGGAACCGACCCCGGTGCTACTCAAAGCGGCGCTCGCCCATGTGCAGTTCGAGACGATCCACCCATTTCTGGATGGTAACGGTCGTCTGGGGCGTCTGTTGATCACGCTGCTCCTGTGCGCGCAAAAGGTGCTGCGGGAGCCGATGCTCTACCTCAGTCTCTATTTCAAAACGCACCGTCAGTATTATTACGAACTGCTTGACAACGTTCGTCTAACCGGCGACTGGGAAGCCTGGCTCGATTTCTTTGCCGAGGCGGTGATCGTCACCGCCACCCAGGCGGTGGAAACCGCCCTGCAGCTTCTCGACCTGTTAAACCAGGACCGTGACAAGATCAGCGGCCTCGGTCGGGCGGCGGCATCCACCCTGCAAGTCCACCGGGCGCTGATGGAGCATCCCATCGCCACATCGGGCTCGCTGGTGGAAAAGACCGGCATCACCCCGGCCACGGTCAACAAAGCGCTCGGCCATCTGGAGCAGCTCGGCATCGTCAAAGAGTTGACCGCCCAGAAGCGCAACCGCCTGTTCAGCTACGCGGTCTATATTGAGATCATGAGTCGCGGCACGGAACTTCCTGGCAGGTAGGTCAATTCGATTGTTTCGGAATCGCTCTCACTATTTAAACTTGATATCATTGCGTGCTTTTGATTTTCGGAACGCATACCACGACAATCACGGATCGATGCACCCGGCGCCCTTCACCATGTGATTGGAAGGAGGATCAACCGCCAGAAGCCTTCTGTGTTATTGGACAGCAGTAGAAATGTCGGGAATCCGCATGACCCAGCTTTCCACCCCGGCTTGACATTTCGGTAAATGCGATCAGCAAATCACCTTCACGCCACCACCAGGATGATCCGGGCGGCTCCCCCACGACCCTTATTTCTGGCTCAACTGTCCCGGGGGGCAGACAAAAATCCCTTTTCCGATTTCGTAGGATTCGTCCACAGGGGCAATCACCCAGGCGGATTCAGGTTTCAGGGAATCGATTAATTCATGGAATCCGCGGGAAGGTTTGGGTGCTTTTGAAAGTTTGCATTCAAAAACCCGGCGCTGCCCGGCCCGCTCCAGGACCAGATCGATTTCAGCCCCGTTGGAGGTACGCAGAAAAGACGGCCGCCAGCGGCCATGCTGCGCGATGATATTTTCCAGGGCAAAGCCTTCCCAGGATGCGCCTGCAACAGGATTGGCCAGGAGATAATCATAGGTTTCAATTTCAAGAAACGTGTGAAGGATGCCACTATCCCGCAGATAGAGTTTTGGAGATTTGATCAGCCGTTTTTTCAGGTTTGCTTCCAATGGCGGCAAAAGGCGAACCATATAGGTCTGCTCCAGAACGGCAAGGTATTTTTTCAGTGTAGGGATAGAGAGATCGGCCGCGGCCGCCAATTTCTGATAGTTCACCGTTTGTCCGTGATAGTGGGCCAGGAGCAGCCATAACCGTTCCATCACTGGAATCGGGATATTAAGCCCCAGGCCGGGAATGTCCCGTTCCATGAATGTCCGGATAAAATTAAGGCGCCAGTCAAAACTATCTGAATCATTTCCCGCGAGAAGGCTTTCCGGGAATCCTCCCCGGAGCCAGAGATTGGACCAGGATGAGACATGGGAAATTTCTTTCAGCAAAAAAGGGGTGAGATCTGTATATGCAATACGACCAGCAAGAGATTCTGTGGATTGGCGAATCAGGTCACGGGATGCAGACCCCAGAATTAAAAACCTGCCTGGTCTCCGGTCTTTATCAATTTCCGAACGAAGCACGGAAAAAAACTCGGGCATGAGCTGGATCTCATCAAGACAGATCAGCTTATCGCGGTAATGATCAAAAAAAAGCTCGGGTTCTGTGAGCTTATTTCGATCCACCCGATCCTGGAGATCCAGATAGACAAAAGGGCTATCCCCAAGCAGCATTTTTGCGGTTGTAGACTTTCCGCATTGTCGGGGGCCAAGAATGGCCACAGCAGGCGAACGGCCAAGAGCCTGGCGCACTTCCATTTCAATAGCCCTCTGAATATATCCATGCATATCGATAACCTTATTTAGTAATTTGCATGGATACTATCAAGGGTGTATGCTCATTGTCAACCTTTTCCGTGGGTCAGCAGACTACTGTTTAGGGACCTTAAAAACAAAAATAAATTGGATACGAAAAGCATGGAGCATATGAATCTGTTTTTCTCACGGCCAATACCCGATTGTAACTGGCCTCCATTGCCCGGACTTAAAACAGGCTTGAAAAGAAGAAAGCGGAACCGCTGAATATTCACTTCATGGATAAAACCACGTAAAGACAATTTCAGGGCAGTTCAGTTCGCTGTCACATCTCAATCAACCACCGCACTGAATTCCGAAGAGCGCTGTTCCGCCTGTCAATATTCGCACTTCTGAGCCCTTCCCAGTATCTCCGTCGTGTCCCCGATGATGCAAACCCGGCAAATATGATATTCCTACGATATTCATCAAGCCACTCGAACAATCTCGAGTATCTATACAGGTAACGCCCTTCTTTGCTGACAAAACTACTGCAGTATGTCATCCCATGCCCCCGCCCAAAGTGACCGGATGAATTCCCGGTAGGGCAGGATATCAATGCCATCTTCAGTCCGGCGAGGGTTCGTTTCCAGGCAAATCACGACGCAGTGGGCAACTTCCGGATACTCGTGGCGAAAGTGGCGCAGGCTGTCCAGATCATTCGCGGTGACGCGTGTTTTCCCCTTGGCCTCAACGGCCATGACACCCGGCCCAAGGACAAAATCGACCTCGATACCGCTTGACAGGCGCCAGAAGGAAATGTCGTAGTGCAGTTCAGCGTATCTTGCGTGGGCGGAAAGTTCATGAAACAGCCAGTTCTCAAAGGCCTTACCGAATAACTCCGAACCCGGTTCAATGACACCCCGGCGAGCCAGATGATTGACCACGCCCACATCACGAAAATAGAACTTCGGCGCCTGTATCGTCCGCCTCTTGGGGCGCAGGGTAAAGGAGGGCAGGAAGGCCCCCATGAGCGTGTCCTCCAAAATGCCGTAATGGCCGCGAACGGTTGACGCTGCCATGCCGCTTTCCCGGGCCACGTTGGTCATATTCAGAATTTCCGTGTCGCCAATAGCCGCCACCCGCAGAAAATCACTGAATACCGGAAGGCTTCGAATCAACCCCTCTTCCAGGATTTCTTCCCGCAGATAATCCTGAATATATGCCCGCAATAGCGGCTTTGGGTTGTCGGCGGTGTAATGATCGGGCAAAGGACCGGCGTTCAGCATCCGCGTCAGTGAAAATTCGTCAGCCAGTTCTTCCGCAGTAAGCCCTAAAAGTTCGTAACGCATGGCGCGACCACCCAGCAAATTTATCTGGCCTCTCCTCAGCTTTCTGGCACTTGACCCGCATAACGCAAAGATACGGCCATACTCCTGGATCATGTAGTGGATTTCGTCCAGAAGGACGGGTGCTTTTTGAATTTCATCGATTACGATCAATTTTTCCGGCGGCACCGCCGCAACCTGCTCACGTAACAATGACGGTTGCTGCAAATACCGCATCAATTCATCGGTTCTCAGTAAATCAATGCGGAAGGCTTCCGGATAGGCAGACTTCAGCAGGGTGGTTTTTCCAGTCTGTCGAGGTCCCCACAGAAAAAAGCTTCTCTGGGGATTGGCGTGGAGTTGAAGACGTCTTGTGTACATTGGGTCGTCCTATGTGAATATACATGTATTTTGACTTCGGTGCTCACTTTATGCAGAAACAGAGGATGTGTCAAGTCCATAGAAGCGCCCTACCGGGTGGCCGATGCCGATGGCCCCGAGTTGAACCGGCGATTTTTCGATGCGTTGGATGACGCTGCGAAGATGCCGCTCCAGGTTTTTGGGGACGTTGTTGACAACGTGGACAATAATAATTCCGTTGCCGACATCATCTCTTTATCCCTTTCCACAATAGCATCTTGGCTACCGCTGAAGCAGATACCCCCAATAGCCTGGCGCTCTAAGAAAACGTCACCCCCGTGCTCTTGTATTAAAATATCAGAAATCTCCAAACGAATTTTGGATGAAAGTCGTAATATCCCCTGTGAATACAAACGCGCTGCTCTTGGCATATACCCACATTTATTCAATTTGTTACAAGCAAACATCTCATATTGTCCTTATTGTCAACAACGTCCCATAAAAGTGCGCTTTCTATGTCTGGTTTCCCGCGTATAGAGGACCGCCACGACAGGTTGAACAAGCAATTCTCATGGCTGACACTTTCAGTCAGCAAGATACACCAGGCTTGGCCTGGTGCACCAAAGACACAGAGGCACAACGGGAAATGTGAAACCGGTTCTTGAAAAAAAAAGGGGAGCGTATACCATACGCTCCCCGTAGATGCCGGATCAGAACAAATCCATGGACCGATCAGTTGATTTTCAACACCATCGCCGCTCCCGTATCGCCTGCGGCGCACCCGGCCCACAGCAGATATCCACCGCCGGCCATGACCACTTCCTCGATGCCCTCGATGATGCATCTGCCGGCAGTCGGTGCCTGGGGATGACCATATACGAGCGAACTGCCGAAGTTGTTGAATCCATTGACATCGATATTCAGTTGTTTTGCCATGTAGATATCATTGGCTGCAAATGGATTGTGTGTTTTAATGGCTTTGACGTCATTTACGGTAATACCGGCTTTTTCCAGCGCCATCCTGGCTGCCGGAACCACAGCCATGGCCATGAATCCTTTTTTGGCCCGGGCAAACCCATAGGAGACCACCTGAATTTCAACTTTTGAATCTGCACTGAGGGCTTTGGCGTTATCCCGCGTGGTCACAGTCACCCCGCAATGTCCGTCTGCCGGATGTGTCTGTGCGCCAAAGGTATGCACCCCGCCGGGAAGAACCGGTTTCAAACCCGCCAGCCCCTCTTTTGTTGTCGGCATGATGCCTTCATCATCCTCTACCAGAATGGTTTTTTTCTTGGAGATTTTCACTTCCACCGGAAACATGTAGCGCTTTTTGAAAGCCTTGTCATTGGCTGCGGCATCCATATACTGTTCATAGCGCCGCAGTGCCACGGCATCGCATTCCTCACGGGTGACACCGGCTTCCTTCGATACGTTTTCTGCCGTCTGAATCATGGCATTCTGAGCCCAGGGGTCCCGCCCGAAATTATCCATCAGCCAGTTTTCGGAAATGACCTCACCGCCGGGACCATTGGGATTGGGCCAGATGGTGTGGGGCCCGTTCGAGCACCGGTCGGTCATCAGACAATAGGCATTTTTGAAAAATCCGGTTTCAACCCCCATACTGGCCTGAAAAATACAGGTGGTCGAGGTGGTGCAGGCCTGACTGATCAACGCACCGGGGGTGGCAACGGCCCCGATCATCGCGGCGGCCCAGGGACTGCCATAAAACCACTGCGGCTGCCCCACGGTGATTCCCAGAAAAACATAGTCGAACGCCATCGGGTCCCATTTCTTTTCGGCCAGCCATCGTTTGGTGGTGTCTGTGGCCAGAATGATCGAATGTTCATTGGCCATGCTTCCCTGCCAGCGGGCGAAGGGACTGCTGTAATATCCTTTGTATGGAATGTATGCCTTGGTAAACATGTTCTGGAAGCCTCCTTGATAATGGGTTAAAAAAACAGAAGTCAGAAGTCAGAAGTCAGTATTCAGTATTCAGGAGAAAAGCGGTCGCAATCTCATCTGGTATCTAGACAGAAATCTTTTTTCGTTCTGGTCATTTTTCTTCGCGATCTTCGTGGTGGTCCAATCCATTGATTACCCGATCACTTGGAAAAGCGCTCCCGCAGAATCCGGTGAAGAATTTTTCCTGTGGCGGTTCGCGGCATGTCATCGGGTTTGATGAAAATGATCTGTTTGGGGCGTTTGTAACCGGCCATGCGATCCCGGCACCAGTCCATGATATCCTGCTCGGTGATATCCGTCTTGGGAATCACGATGGCAGCCACCTTTTCACCCCATTTTTCATCCGGCAGACTGATACATGCCGCATCAAAAACACCCGGATGTCCGCCGATCACCTCTTCCACCTCGCTGGGATAGACATGCTCACCGCCTGTGATGATCATGTTGTCCTTGCGGTCAACGATTTCATAAAATCCGTCCGCATCCCTTCTGGCCATGTCCCCGGCACTGAACCACTCGCCATGAAAGGCACTTTTCGTCTTTTCCGGAAGTTTGTAATATTTATCAAACAGCATGGGGCCTCTGGAGTACAGCTCACCGACCTCTCCCACGCCGACTTCATTTCCATTCCCATCCAGAAGCTTGATAAAATCCGTTCCCAGAGACTCATAACCAATAGACCCCAGCTTTCGAAGCTGATCTTCGGGCTTGAGAACCGTGACAATACCGGCTTCCGACGATCCGTATCCCTCATACAACTGAACTCCAGGAAAGAACTCCATAATGGCTTTCTTGACCTGACGCCGAACGGGTGCAGATGAACAGAGCAGTTTTTTGATAGAGCTGACATCCCGGTTGCGTGCATCCTCCGGGACATTCAACATCAGGTTGTAATGGGTGGGGATCAGCGAAATAAAGCTGATTTTCTTTTCCGCGATGATATCCAGAATTTCCTCGGCCCGAAACGATCGCGCCGGATGAAGATACACGGATCCCCCGATATAGAGAAACGTGAACGTGAAAAACGTGGAATTGATATGGCACAGCGGCATGACATTCATGCAGATGTCATGATGATCAAAGCCGAAATCAATGGCATTGATCAGATAAAATGCGATATGGGATTCATGAGACCGGACAACACCTTTGGGTTTGCCGGTTGTTCCGGATGTATAGATCAGAATCCAGGTATCGGATGGCAGAACCGTAACATTCGGTTCTGTTGTTGCTGCGTGAAGTAGCAAATCATCATACGGTCGATAACCGTCTGCCGGATTTCCCACCACCACAAAGTTCTCCGGTGGAACATCTGTCAGACTCTCTCGGACACCGTCCACAACCGGCGTGAACTCATCGTGGACAAAAATCGCTTTGGCATCCGAATCATTGACAATATAAGCGACTTCTTTGCCGACCAGTCGGAAATTGATGGGAACGATCACGATTCCGGCTTTGGCCGTTGCCAGATAGAGTTCGATGATCTCCACACTGTTTTCAAGCAGAACCGCGGCCTTGTCACCTTTGGACAGGCCCATTTTCATCATGCTGTCAGCCAGTCGGTTGACCCGTGCATTCAACTCCGGATAGGTGAAGTGTCGATCCCGGTCCTGAAGTGCAACCGTATCGGGAAATTTTTTGGCAATGACTTTCAGGTTTTGCCCAAGATTCATCCAGTGCGCCATATTTTCTTCCCCTGTTGTGAATGGTGATGTTAACTGTTTACGAGGCCATCCGAATTTCTGCATGCTACACAATTGATGGTTTCCTGTCTGCCATCAATTATCGTCATACCGATCATTTATGATTGGTGTTGGTTTGTTGCGGGGTTATCCATTGAACCCTGCAACGCTTTTAACATAAAATTTTGAATTGCTCAAGCTAATATGTAGCTAAAATGTAGCGTTTTTGGGAGGTGATGGCGACATCGGCGGGACAGTCTGGTTCGCGTTGAAGTTGGGCAGGCGCCAAAAAAACAACCCCCGCAGGGAAGGATTCTCTGCAGGGGTTGGTGTTGTTCAATGGCCTTGATTATTTTTTGACTTCTTCAAAATCGGCATCGACGACATCGTCTCCGCCGGGTCCGGGCTGACCGCCGGGCTGTCCCGCGCCAGGATTGGGTCCACCGCCGGACGGATCACCGCCAGACTGGGACGCCTTCTGATACATGGCCTCGGCCAGTTTGTGGGACGACTGCATCAACTCTTCACTCAGCCGCGTGATGGTTGCGGTGTCATCGCCTTCCATGGCCGTTTTCAGGGAAGCGATACCGGATTCAATCTGGCTTTTGGTTGCGCCATCCACTTTGTCTCCCATGTCTTTCAGGGATTTTTCAGTGGTATAAATCAGCGTATCCGCATGGTTCCGTGCTTCAACCAGTTCTTTTTTCTTTTTATCCTCGTCGGCATGGCGTTCGGCATCCCGAATCAGCTTTTCGATTTCGTCCTTGTTCAGACCGCTTGAGGCTTTGATCTGGATAGACTGTTCCTTGCTTGTGGCCATATCCTTGGCCGAAACATTGACAATGCCGTTGGCATCGATATCAAAGGCCACCTCAATCTGGGGAACGCCCCGGGGTGCCGGTGGAATGCCGACCAGTTCGAAACGGCCAAGGGTCTTGTTGTCTCCGGCCATTTCCCGTTCGCCCTGAAGGACATGAATGGATACGGCCGGCTGATTGTCTGCGGCTGTTGAAAAAATCTGGCTTTTTCGGGTCGGAATCGTCGTGTTTTTTTCGATCAGCCGGGTCATGATGCCACCCAGTGTTTCAATGCCCAAAGACAGCGGCGTGACATCCAGAAGCAGGACATCCTTGACATCCCCGCCCAGCACACCACCCTGAATCGCGGCACCGATGGCCACAACTTCATCCGGATTGACGCCCCGGTGAGGTTCTTTGCCAAAAATTTTTCGAACCCGATCCTGTACCGCCGGCATTCGGGTCATACCGCCCACCAGGACCACCTCTTTGATCTCGCTGGGTGACAGACCGGCATCTTTCAGCGCCATTCTGCAGGGACCTTCAAGCTTGTCCAACAGATCGGCAATCAAAGATTCCAATTTGGCACGGTTGATTTTCATGTTCAGATGTTTGGGTCCGCTGGCATCCGCTGTAATAAACGGCAGATTGACATCGGTTTCCATGGAGGTTGACAACTCCATCTTGGCTTTTTCCGCAGCTTCCTTCAGCCGTTGCAGCGCCATTTTATCATTTCGAATATCGATGCCGCTTTCTTTTCTGAATTCGGCAGCCAGATACTCGATCACCCGCAGATCAAAATCTTCACCACCCAGATGGGTATCGCCGTTGGTGGATTTGACCTCAAAAACGCCTTCACCGATTTCCAGAATCGACACATCAAATGTACCACCGCCCAGGTCGAACACGGCGATTTTTTCATCCTTCTTCTTATCCAGTCCATAGGCCAGGGATGCGGCCGTGGGCTCGTTGATGATTCGAAGCACATTGAGTCCCGCAATTTTGCCCGCGTCCTTTGTGGCCTGACGCTGGCTGTCGTCAAAATAAGCGGGTACGGTGATGACTGCGTCCGTAACGGTTTCACCCAGATAATCTTCGGCGGTTTTTTTGATATTCCCCAGAATGAACGAAGAAATCTCAGCCGGACTGTATGGCTTGCCCATGATGCTGATTCGCACATCCCCATTGGATGCTTCTTCCAGTTTATAAGGCAACACCTTGGTATCCCGCTGAACCTCGGGAGACCGGAACTTTCTGCCGATCAGCCGTTTGACCGCAAAAACCGTCTTTTCCGGATTGGTAATGGACTGGCGTTTGGCAATCTGTCCGACAAGCCGTTCTCCGCTGTCTGTAATGGCAACGATGGACGGGGTGGTTCTTCCGCCTTCCGCATTGGTGATGACTTTGGCCTCTCCGTTTTCCATGATTGCGACACATGAATTGGTGGTGCCGAGATCAATGCCGATAATCTTACCCATTGGTATATTCCTCCTTGTTGATGTATGAATGAAGAGTCGGGAGACAAGTCATTATCTGAAAAGCCAGTGCCAATGATTCTTTCCCGCCTCTTTCTTTTAAATTTTGTCTTTATGCAGGTTACCCGGCTGTTGACACAACCACCATCGAAGGCCTGAGCAACCGGTCACGAAGCAGATACCCTTTTTGGAATTCCCGAATAACCGTGTTTTCCGGATGATCTGCCGAATTTTCTTTCATGACCGCCTGATGAAAATTGGGATCAAACGGCTTTTCCAGCGCATCGATCGGCGTGACGGAAAATCGTTCGAATATTTTTACAAGCTCTTTCAAGGTCAGATCCACGCCCTCAATCAGGTTGTTGTCAGGCGTTTTTGACGCTTTGCCGGAATCCAGAGCCCGCTCCAGATTGTCCATAACGGAAAGCAAATCAGCCAGAATGGCTTCGTTGGCATATTTTCGATATTCTTCCATATCCCGCAGGGATCGCTTCTTATAATTTTCAAATTCTGCGGAAACCCGCAAGAGCCGGTCATAGTTCTGCCTGGCTTCTGCTTCAGCAACCTGGATCCGGTCTTCATCTGTCTCTGGGGTATCATCGTTTTTTGGGGAGGCATCGTCCTTGGACAATTCATCTTCTGCAACCGCATCCCCGTCTGAGGGAAGCGACAATATTTCAGCAGATGATTCGGTCGGTGTTAGGGCATCATTCATAGGGATATAGCGTCTCCTCATTCCTTCACAAAATGGTGAATCGTCTAAGCTTTCTTAAACACATCAAAAATAATACGGTAACAGGTTCTGTCAAGACGGCGGCGTATGAATTGGAATGTGTATTTTCATGAATTGTTCGGATTCGGTTTCCGCCAGTCGCGCTGGTATCGCTTGGCCAGCGGATATCGTCTGCCAAATCCAAATGCACGGGAGGTGATTTTAAGACCCGGAGCCGCCTGATAGCGTTTGTATTCATTTTTGTCGATGCGGGAAATGATATCCCGAACCAGATTCTGGTCAAACCCCATCTGAATGATTTCCGCAGAGGTTTTTAAATCCTCCACATAGGCTTTCAGCACCGCATCCAGAATGTCATAGGCGGGCAGATCATCCTGATCGGTTTGATTCGGCTTCAGCTCGGCCGATGGGGCTTTTTCAAGAATCCGTTTCGGAATGCGTTCGGCAGGGATATTGATGAATCGGGCAATTTCATAAACCATGGTTTTGGGTACATCCGAGATGACTGCCAGGCCACCGTTCATATCGCCATACAGGGTGCAGTATCCAACCGCCAGTTCGGATTTGTTGCCGGTTGACAGCACCAGACTGTTGTTGGCGTTGGAAATGGCCATCAGAATGCTGCCCCGTATTCTGGCCTGGATATTCTGTTCAGTAACGCCCGGGTTGTCTTCCTGATAATCGATCTGCATGGATTGAATGAATTCCTGAAAAATCATATCAATGGGAATCGTCCGGCAGATAACCCCAAAATTGTTGGCCAGTTGACTGGTATCCTCATAATTGTCTGTTGAGGTATAAATGGATGGCATAAACACGGCTCGAACGTGATCCGGCCCCAGTGCCATGCAGGCAATCGCCAGAACCAGTGCCGAATCGATACCCCCGCTCAATCCGATCACCACATCGTGAAATCCGCATTTGCTCACATAGTCCCGAACCCCCATAATCAGCGCTTTCAGCACAGATTCTGATGTGGATTCAGATATGTCATGCAGTTCAAGCAAATTTTCATCTGCATCATCGGCGTTCCAGATGACCATGTCCTCTTCAAAATCCTTTGCTCTGGCGCAAAGCCGGCCGGTTTGATCAAAAATCATGCTGACACCGTCAAACAAAACGCTGTCCGCACCGCCGACCTGGTTTGCATAAATCAGTGGAATGCCATATTTCATGGCAATGGCGCTCAGCATCTGAGACCGAAACAACGGCTTGCCATGGTGAAAAACCGATGCCGAAATATTGATCAGCATCCCCGCACCTTCCTGGATCAGCATTTCAACCGGATCCGTATGATAAAGCCGGTTTGGGAAAATGCTTTTGTCGTTCCACACATCCTCGCAGATGGTCACACCGATCTTTTTGCCTTTCCAGGTTAACGGGAAATTGTTTTTTCCCGGTTCGAAATACCGGGATTCATCAAAAACATCATACGCCGGCAAAAGGCTTTTATTCACCTGATGCAGAATGCGGCCGTTCTCAAAAAAAACCGCAGAATTATACAGACGTTTGCCTTCCGCATCCGGATTCCGCAGAACGCATCCGACAATCACACCAATCCCCGTGATATCATTCACCAGCCAATCAAGGGCATTGATACCGGATTCGATAAACTCCCGATCTTCCAGAAGATCCAGGGGCGGATATCCACAGATGGAAAGCTCAGGAAACACCACCAGGTCGCAATTCCGGTCTCTCGCCTTTTTAGCCCAGGCAATCATGCGGGTGGTGTTGTTAAAAAAATCTCCGATAACCGGATTGAGCTGCGCAACGGCAATTTTCATGAAGTTGTTCCTTGAAGACGGGAATATTTACTACTGAATTCTGAATCCAGCATTTTCACCGGGCATGAGAAATAATTCGATCCAGAAGAACACGGATAAACCGGGGTCGATAAATATCGGCATCATTGACCATGACATCAAAATCCGTTGAATTGATGACATAACTCACCAGGAGTTCACCTTCGCGGGACAAAGCGGTGTGAGATTTGGCCGCGTAAGCAAAACAGCCTTTACAGTTTCTGGCTTCCGCAGCATCAAAAATCATAACCGGCTGGGACCAGGGCCCTTCCGGATGATATGCGGTCCGCAGAAAAATCTGATTGTTAAATGCATTGTCGCTTTGAATCAAAACAAAAACCTCCCGATCATGAATGGTGAGCCGGTCAATCGAAAATTCGTTCACCATGGCATCGGCAAGCGAAACTGCATCGGACAAATGCGGCGACCAGCCTTGATTCCCCGCGTAGAATTCCCATGTGTCATGCCGCTCCGGCGATGTCATGGGCGATCGGGCCAGAATCATTTCTTTATTAATGGATGATTTTTCCCGTATGCCGTATATAAAAAGGTATGGCGTGGCGCCGTTTTCCCTTTTTTCATCCGCGATCAGGGCCATGCCCCATGTAGTCTCAAACCTCGCTGGATCGGCATTGGCCTGTTTCATACCAATGGAATGGGGATTATCATAAGTCATCACCATCCATTCCGCCGGTGGAAGATCATAATTTGAAATGATCACGATAGATCCGCCTGCGCCCTGAAAGCCCCAGACGCCAAGATCTCCCATGCGTCGGGCGATTCTGGACAGAAAGAGAATCAACCGATTTCGATCATCGGCATCCGGTAAAACAATGCCATCACCTGTCGGCCAGTACCAGTCACTTGAATCGATCGGGTTGTTGGATAACTGACTGTTTCCGGCCTTGGCGGTATTCTCCGGTTTAATCCAGGCTGAAGGATTGCCCTGGCTGTCTGCCTGACCCCATAAAAAATCGATGCGTGTGGATGCGGGGTCTTTCGTTTTTAAATCCAATCCGGTTTGCAACGCAGCAGAGTTGTTGACAAGTACGGAATTCGATGTATGATTTCCATTCCTGACCGAACCGATCCAGGTGTCCCCGAAAAGCCAGAATATCCGGCCATTGCCCAGATCCACTGTTTGAACCCCATCAGCGCCGGTCCACCCATCGGCGCGATGAAACAGTCGGTCCCATGCCGGATCGGGTGTCGATGCCATATGGCTGGTACACGACGAAACGCAGAGCAGAGCTGCCAGTGTCAGAAGCAGGATTCCGACCGACCGGACACGAATTTTTGAAAACCGATTGACCGATTGAAGAATCATTTTTGGCATTGCTTCCCTCCCACAGCCAGTATAAAATAACCATTACATGATTTTCAAATATAGTTATAATCCGATTGCAACTCAACACCAATCTTCACTGGAAATCCATCCATCCATTCACCAGAATTATCTTGTTGACACGGATATCGATTTATGTTTTTTCATATTTTTTCATTAGAAACGGTTCAACGCACCAAATCTGCGCGATTGTGTTAAGGAGATCAAGTATGAAGCAGAAATACGAAATTTTGAAAAATGAAGACGGCTCACGGCTCATCATCAGAGAAATGGCCGAGCTGGATAAGGACATCATGTCCCTGTTATGCGAGGAGTCATATGATGCCTCTGTGATTGAATCCGCAACGGGTGCCGGAAAAGATCGCCTCATTTCGACCCTGCGAACAAAGAATCTGTATCCGCCCCGATCTTACGCTGAAAAACTTGCTGAAGCTGTCATCAATTTTTATGCCGGTCCGGGTCTGGAGCCACTGGTTGTACTCTTTGATGATACCAGTACACTATCCAAGGAAATTCTGGTCGAAGAACTGATGGATCTGGGCGAGGATGAAACAGAAGTTCTGGATGATCTGCTGGATGATGATTTTGAAGAAAATCCGGATGAAAACGATGAAATCAAGATCGACCCTTCCATCAAGATAGCCGATGATGATGTCGGTGATGTCGAGGATGATCTGTAGTATTTACCGTTAATATTACATATAGACTTTCAGAAAAATAATTTCACTGCGTTATCGGTCGGGGATGGCCTAAAAAGGAGGTGAATCAAAAAGCGATATCGATTTAGCCGTATATCAGTTGTGATAACATGGCAATCCAGCAACGTTTCTTCATTCAGGTGCGGGGAATCTTTTCATTCTCCAAAAAATCAAAAGGAGTGAAACGTATGAATGTAACACGAAGGGATTTTATCAAAATTTCAGGAGCAGCGGCAGCGGGCATGGCTGTCAGCAATCTGGGTTTTGATCTCAAGCCGGTCAAGGCTCATGCCCAGATGCTGAAAACCCGGTATGCCAAAGAAACAACCACCATTTGTTGCTATTGCGGTGTCGGGTGCGGGGCCATTGTCCACACCAGCAAAAAAGGCGATGGTCGCGTGATCAATATCGAAGGTGATCCGGATCATGTGATCAATCGGGGCGCACTTTGTTCCAAGGGAGCGGCCCTGGCCGGGCTTGTCGAAAATACCAACCGACTGTTAAAGCCCATGTACCGGGCGCCGTTCACCACTGAATGGCAGGAAGTCACGTGGGAATGGGCCATCGACCGGATCGGCAGACGCATCAAGGCCACCCGCGACGCCACATTCACGCCAACCAACGCCGCCGGCCAGACGGTCAACCGGACAACGGCCATCGCCTCGGTGGGAAGCGCTGCACTGGATAATGAAGAATGCTGGATTTATCAGTCCATGCTGCGTGCCATGGGGCTTGTCTACATAGAACATCAGGCCCGTATCTGACATAGCGCCACGGTAGCGGCTCTGGCAGAGTCGTTTGGACGCGGTGCAATGACCAATCACTGGATTGACCTCAAAAACAGCGACTGCATCCTGATCATGGGAAGCAACGCCGCAGAAAACCATCCCATATCCTTTAAATGGGTGACCGAAGCCCAGCGAAACGGCGCCAAGGTCATCAGCGTAGACCCCCGATTCACCCGAACCTCCTCAAAAGCGGATATTTATGCCCCGCTTCGTTCCGGAACCGACATCGCTTTTCTGGGTGGCATGATCAAGTACATCCTTGAAAACAAGCTGTACAGCAACCAGTATGTGATGGATTATACCAATGCCACTTTTCTGGTGAACAAGGATTTCAAGTTCGAAAATGGTCTGTTTGGCGGATACGATGCCAAAACAAGGAAATATGACAAGGTCACCTGGACGTTCCAGATGGACGAGAATGGTGTTCCCAAACGCGATCTGACCCTGAAAGATCCCCAGTGTGTACTGAATCTGCTCAAAAAGCATTATGACCGATATGATCTGAAAAAGGTATCCGCCATCACCGGAACTTCCGAGGCAGAGCTTCTGGAAGTTTATAAAACCTATGCGGCCACGGGCGCGGACAACAAGGCCGGCACGGTCATGTATGCCATGGGCTGGACCCAGCATACGGTTGGCGTTCAAAACATTCGAACCATGAGCATTATCCAGCTTCTGCTGGGCAACATGGGCATTGCCGGCGGCGGCGTCAATGCGCTCCGTGGCGAGTCCAATGTTCAGGGGTCAACGGATCAGGCTTTGCTGTTTCATATCTGGCCAGGTTATATGCCTGCGCCAACCGGCAAGGCGGCCAAGCTTGAGGATGTTCTGAAGCGCAGAGCCCAGAGCAAGGATCCGCTCAGCCTGAACTGGTGGCAGAATGAACCCAAATACATGGTCAGTTTTTTAAAGTCCATGTTCGGCGACAAGGCGGAAGCGGCAAACGAGTATGGCTATCCCTGGATGGCCAAGCTGGATGAAGGCAAATCATATTCCTGGCTGGATATTTTTGATGAAATGTACAAAGGAAGCATCAAGGGATTTCTGGCATGGGGCATGAACCCGGCCTGCAGTGGCTCCAACGCCAACAAGGTTCGAAAAGCACTGGCCAATCTGGACTGGATGGTCAATGTCAATCTCTTTGATAATGAAACCGGTTCCTTCTGGCGCGGCCCCGGCATGAAACCCGAAGATGTCGGCACCGAAGTGTTCATGCTTCCGGCCTGCGTTTCCGTGGAAAAAGAAGGCAGCATCACCAACAGCGGCCGCTGGATGCAGTGGCGCTATGCCGGCCCCAAACCCATGGGTGACAGCCTGCCGGACGGGGACATCATCATGGAACTGGGCCTGAAACTTCAGGAACTCTACAAGGAAGGCGGGGTGTTTGCGGATCCGATTCTCAATCTGAAATGGGACTACATGACGGATCACAAATTCGACCCCCACAAGGTTGCCAAACAGATCAACGGATTTTTTGTCAAAGACGTCAAGGTCGGAGAACAGGAATTTAAAAAAGGTTCCCAAGTTCCCAGTTTTGCATTTTTACAGGCTGACGGCAGCACCTCCTGCGGCAACTGGATTTATGCAGGAAGCTACACGGACAAGGGCAACATGGCTGCCAGAAAAAAACAGGAAGATGTCCCCAGCAAAATCGGCCTGTATCCGGAATTTGCCTGGGCTTGGCCGGTCAACCGCCGGATTATTTACAATCGCGCATCCGTCAATCCCAGCGGGCAGCCCTATGACGATAAACGATGGGTCGTTCAATGGAAAGATGGGAAATGGATTGGGGATGTACCGGATGGCCCGGCTCCGCCACTCATCGGCGCAGACGGCAAACCGGATCCCAAGTCCAAGCATCCCTTTATCATGACGCTTCATGGATTTGGTCAGATATTTGGCGCAGGATTGGCTGATGGTCCATTTCCGGAACATTACGAGGCTATGGAATGTCCGGTGGAAAAAAACCTGATGAGCCCCCAATTGAGCAGTCCGACCGCGCCAATTTATGGCACAGCGGCCGATAAATTTGCCGCCACCTGCGACCCCCGTTTTCCGTATGTGTGCACCACATACCGGGTGTCCGAGCATTGGCAGACGGGTTTGTTGACCCGGCCCCAGCCCTGGCTGATGGAGCTTCAGCCTCAGGTGTTTGTCGAGTTGAGCGAGGAACTGGCTGCACTGAAGGAAATCAAAAATGGTGAACGGGTAATGGTCAGTACGGCACGGGGCTCTCTGGAATGCACGGCTGTGGTGACCAAACGGTTCAAGCCGCTGATGATCGCAGGTACGGTGCTTCATCAGATGGGAATTCCATATAACTTCGGTTGGAGATGGCCGGAAAGCGGAAAAGAGGAAAGTGCCAATCTGCTGACTCCGTCAACAGGCGATCCAAACACCCGGATACCGGAAACCAAGACCTTCACGGCCAACATTGCCAAAAAATAGCAGGAGGTGATCTCATGGGTAAGGCATTTTTTGTAGATACAACGGTTTGCACTGCCTGCCGGGGATGTCAAGTCGCCTGCAAGCAGTGGCACGACCTTCCGGCCGAACAGACAACCAACCGGGGCACCATTGAAAATCCGGCCGACCTGTCATTCAGCACCTACAAACTGGTCCGCATGCGGGAACAGGTGGTGGATAACAAACTGCACTGGGTGTTTTTCCCGGAACAGTGCCGACACTGCGTATCCCCGCCCTGTCAGGACACTGCCGGCGATCCGACTGCCATTTACACCGATGAAATGACCGGTGCTGTGCTGTATACCGCCCAGACCCGGTCACTGGATGCAGAGGACATTATTGCGTCCTGTCCCTACAACATTCCCAGAAAGTCGGAAGACGGCACACTGGCCAAATGTGACATGTGCAACGACCGGGTTCACAATGGCCTGCTTCCGGCCTGCGTTCAGACCTGCCCGACCGGCGCCATGAATTTTGGAGACCAGGACGAGATGCGGAAACTGGCGGATCAGCGGCTGGCTGAAATCAAAACGAAATATCCACAGGCCACGCTGATCGATCCGGATGATGTTCGCGTGATTTATCTGGTGGCATTTGATCCCAAGCTGTATTTTGAACATGCCATGGCTTCAAATTCGGATGTCGGTCTGACCCGGCATCTGGCCCTGAAAAAAATGTTCAGACCGTTGACCGATATCGCCGGCAGAATGATGCAGGCATAGTCACATCGGGAAATGCGTTAAATCAATCACTGTTCCCGGACCTTTTTTGACTGGGAACAGTGATTATCAGCATTCAAAAACATGATCGCCAAGACCAGTTTTGGGGAAAAAATGGATGAATCCTACGAAGGTGCCGCGGAAGCATTGAAGCAATCCGCGAATGAGTTGAAAAATCTGCGTCCGGCATATCAGGAATTGCTGAAATTTTTTGAATCGGTTTTTCTGGCTCAGGAAAAATCCCGATCATCGGTTCGAATTGAACCGCTCCGGATTTCTCCTGAAATTCAGGAAAAAAAAATCAGTGAAAAATTTCCGCTTCTGGATATGTCCGAATTTATCATAGACACTGCTGAATCGATATCGCTTTTGAAAACCCTGTGCCATATCGCCAAGGACGGAAATGAAACGCTTCGAACTGAGGCAACCTCTGTCCAACAGGCAATTGAAACCGGTCAATTGGACCCGATTTTGCTTTTTGATTATCAACTGAAAAGACAGGGCACCCCCCCTGCCCTTTCGTCTGTTAGCGACACGGTAATGAATTTTCTGGGATATAACAGTATTCTGCCGTCATTAACAGTTTGCAGCAAACAGGCGTCAGCCATTCTGTCAACACAAGACCCCTGGAAAACCGGTTACTGCCCGGTCTGCGGCAGCATGCCCGGTCTTTCGATTCTGGAAAAAGAGGGCGAACGGTTTTATGTTTGCAGTTTCTGCAGACATCAATGGGCCGCACCGCGTCTGTTCTGCGCATTTTGCAGCAACACGAACGGCAAGACACTGCATTATTTTTATAGCGACCAGGAATCCGAATACCGGGTGGATGCCTGTGACAACTGCAACCGGTATATCAAAACCATTGACACCCGAAAAACCAGCCGAAAGATTTATCCCCCGCTTGAAATGATCGCCACCATCCATCTGGATATTCTGGCCTCAGACGCCAAGTTGGTGCCGGTTTATGACTGGAATCCAATCGGAATCTGACCTACGAATTCAGCTTGGCCAACTCCTGCAGCAGTTCTTCCAGCTCAGGTCTTCGGTTGATATCAGACACGTGAATGTATCGAATAATGCCGGTTTTGTCGATCATGATGATGGCACGCTCGGCCGTGCCATCGGAACGCAGGACGCCAAACGAATCGGCTACCGCGCCATGCGGCCAGAAGTCGGATAAAATTGGAAACCAGAGATTTCCCATCTGATTGGTCCACGCATACAGTGTTGGGATGTTGTCCACGCTGATTCCAAGCAGAATGGCCTGATTCTGCTCAAACACATCCTTCACCAGATTGTATCCGGGCCACTGGTCCGAGCATACAGGGGTCCAAGCTGCCGGAACAAATGAAATGACCACATTTTTTTTACCGTTGAACTGACTGAGGGAAATGGTTTCTCCGGAGATGGATTTCAGACTGAACTGCGGCGCCGGATCGCCTGCCTTGACTTTGAGCACACTGTCTGTTGCCTTTAACTGCCCTGTATTGAAAATATTTTCCTTATACGCTTCAGAAATCGCGCTGACCGGTGTGCCATACACCAGGCTGCAGATGCCAACCATGATCAAAAGATGGGGTATTCTTTTCATTTTAAGGTTCTCCTTCGAATATTTCTAATTCAATTGTTTGGCAACCATCTCAAGAAACTGGTCCGGGTTTTCAATTGCACCAAGCCTGGAATAAAAGATCTTGTGGCTTTTGTCCGGATTGATTTTGATGCCTATAAAATAAGGGGTTCGAACCTCTCCCAGTTGTTTATGAATGGTGAAATCACCATCCGAAAATAGTGGAAATAGGACAGAATAGGTTTTTCGAAAAAAAGCGACCTCGAATTTTGAATTGCCCGCACCAATGCCAATGAGTCTGACCTGATCTTTCAGCTTCGGGGATTTCAGAATTTTCTGATACAGTTCATTGACCCGTGGCGCCTCTTTTTGACAATGCGGACAATACATGCTGTAGATCTCGATGAGGACCACCGAAGCGCCGATCTGGGGAATGGTGAAGGTCGGCTGGCTGGGAAGCCCCAATATTTTTTGTTGGTCTGCATCAGTCGGTGCTTGAAGAACGATCTCCGGCAGCCTGCCACCTTCCATTGGCGGGGACATTTCCGCAATGGCTGTCTGACCCGAACAAACAAGCCAGAAACACAATCCCAGTAACGGAACCAGCCTGTGAATCCATTTTATTTTCATCTTGGCCTCCTGAAGTAACTGTTTAGAAAAATATCCAACGGGCGATCATCCGACTTATGGCATAGCCAGATACAATAGAAGCGATTTTACGTCAAGCGCTGAATGACGTGATTGATAGTCATTTACGTATTTTTATGGGTGTTTGAACCAATATTTTTCTTGATAAAAAGAAATTATGTAAGTATTGATAGCTGTATTTTTCCGCCTGGTGTTCGACCCAAATCGAAACTTCATGTGATTTGACATGTAATGACGTCTCGTCAATGACATAATTGATTACAATAACTGAATCATCAACATTTATTTTTACTGAACCAGGCGCAGATTGGATTTGTTGAAGGAGATTTTTCCATATTCATTTTGTTAATCGCATCAGGAGGTGCCAATGGAAAATGAAAAACAGTTTTTCGATCGGCTGGAGCAAAAAGGGGTCTCACGAAGGGACTTCATGAAGTACTGTACATTTCTGACTGCGACCATGGGACTGTCATCGTCTTTTGTTCCCAAAGTCGCAGAGGTTTTTGCCGCACCCGCACAGCGGCCACCGGTAGTCTGGCTGCATTTCGGCGAATGCACCGGATGCTCGGAGTCCCTGCTCCGATCCCAGTACCCCTATGTCGATGATCTGGTGTTGGAAATCCTGTCTGTGGAATATCATGAAACCATCATGGCTGCTGCCGGACATCAGGCCGAAGAGCAACTCCAAAGCGCCATCAAGAAATATGAAGGCAAGTTCATCTGTGTCGTGGAAGGGGCCGTGGCCACCAAGTTTGATGGGGCCTACGGCAAAATCGGCGGCCGGACATTTCTGGAGATTGCGAAGGATGTCTGCCCCAAAGCTGCCGCGGTTATCGCCATTGGCGCCTGTGCCACCTTTGGCGGTGTTCAGGCAGCCGCGCCGAACCCGGGCGGCTATGTGGGCGTTGGTGAAGCCATAGGCATCAAAACCGTGAATATTGCCGGATGTCCGCCCAACCCGGTCAATTTTGTCGGTACGGTTGTCAATTACCTTCTCCTGGGAAAACTGCCTGAACTTGACAAACTCGGCAGACCCCTGTTCGCGTATGGAAAAACCGTTCATGATCAGTGCCAAAGACGATCCCATTTCGAGAACGAGGAATTCGTGACGGAATTCGGATCACCCGAAGCTGCGATGGGATACTGTCTGTACAAAATGGGATGCAGAGGACCGGAAACCTATAACAACTGCCCGACTGCCAAATTCAATGACGGGACCAGTTGGCCGGTAGAAGCCGGACATCCCTGTATCGGGTGCAGTGAACCCGGTTTCTGGGATAAAATGAGTCCGTTCTACCAGGCGATGTAGAAGGTCGTTCAGCCAAGCGGTTGACTGATTTCCATTGATGAACCATTGATTCTCATCGAAAAATAAGGAGATTGTACAATATGGGTAATCGCGTAACCATCGATCCAATTACCAGAATCGAGGGACACCTTCGAATCGAGGTTGAAATAGAAAACGGAAAAGTCAAAGATGCCTGGAGTTCCGGGCAGATGTTCAGAGGGATCGAAATGATCCTTCAGGGGCGTGACCCCCAGGATGCTCATCATTTTGTTCAACGCTCATGCGGCGTCTGAACGTACACCCATGCGCTGTCCTCGGTGAGGGCGGTTGAAAATGCAATCGGTGTAACCATTCCTGCCAATGCCAGACTGATCCGGAATCTGTTGCATGGCACTCAGTTCCAGCACGATCACCTGGTTCACTTCTATCATCTTCATGCACTGGATTGGGTGGATATCGTCAGTTCGCTGAAGGCTGATCCAGCCAAAACAGCGGCCCTGGCGGACAACGTCAGCAGCGCATCCGTTGGCGGTGCGGTCTATTACAAGGCTGTCCAGCAACGGCTTCAGACATTTGTGGACAGTGGTCAGTTGGGACCTTTCAGCAATGCCTACTGGGGCCATGAAGCCTATAAGCTGCCGCCCGAAGCCAACCTGATGGCTGCCGGCCATTATCTGGAAGCACTCAAGTTACAAGCAAGAACCGCCAGAATGCATGCCATTTTTGGCGGGAAAAATCCGCATCCACAGTCCCTGGTCGTGGGCGGTGTCACCTGTGTTGCGGATCTGACACCGGACCGCATTGCGGAATTTCTGTATCTGTGGAAAGAAAGTCAGGAATTTATCAAAAATGTCTATATTCCGGATCTGCTGGCCGTTGCATCCTTCTACAAGGACTGGGGCGCAATCGGCGGCACCACCAATTTCTTGGCATGGGGAGAGTTCCCCGAGTCGGATAAAGAGCCCGATAGCCTGTTCATGCCAAGAGGCGTCATCATGAATCGCAACATCGCCGGCCTGGCCATGGCCATGCAGGAAAAGGTCACGGAACATGTCGCACATGCCTGGTATGAAGAAGGCACACCCAAACATCCGTATCAGGGTGAAACCAAACCCAAACATGGTGATTACAAAACCGAATCCAAATATTCCTGGTTCAAGGCCCCGCGTTATGAAGGGGAACCCTGCGAAGTCGGCCCGTTGGCCCGCGTCCTGGTTGCATACGCCAAAGGCAAACCAGAAATCAAAGCCCTTGTTGACGGCACACTGAAAAAGCTGGATATACCAGTGACCGCTCTGTTTTCGACACTTGGTCGAACCGCAGCCAGAGGACTGGAGACCGTTGCCATTGGCAATGCCATGGAAGGCTGGATCAATGAGCTGATCACCAATATCAAAAACGGAGATACCAAAACGTATCAGGCATGGCAGATGCCGGACAAGGGAATGGGTGTCGGCCTGAATGATGTCCCCCGAGGATCATTGGGCCACTGGATTCAAATTGAAAACAAAAAAATCAAGAATTATCAGTATGTGGTTCCCTCGACCTGGAACATGGGGCCCCGGTGTGAAAAAGGAAAGAAAGGTCCGCTTGAGGAAGCCCTGATCGGTACGCCGGTTGCGGATCCCAAACGGCCGCTGGAAGTCCTGCGTACGGTTCATTCGTTTGACCCCTGTGTGGCATGTGGTGTTCATGTGATCGATCCCGAATCCAATCAGGTATACAAAATCCGCGTGATATAGCCGATACCATCTCACCGTTCGATTCCAGACTAATCCAGGCGCCCTTCGACCATACCGAAGGGCGCCTGTCTTTTTTGCGTTCTCCATCCACGTGTTTCCAGAAATCTCTATTCCCGGAATCAGGATGAATACCGTTTCAGTGAGGAATTCTCCGGTCGGTCAGCGGCCAGTGGTGACGGTTTCTGAACTGACCCAAACCCGGTCACCCGACTGAATGCCCATCTTCGTGGCGGCATCTTTCATTGATTTCATACAATTATCCGGTTGACATCCATACACCAATTCCATTAGGTCATATGAACGGTGGTGTCAATGTTTTGAAAACAACCCGGGATAATTCTATAGACTTTCATGATTTATTTCAGTATCTTTCAGAACTGCTATGGCATCACCTTTAATCAAAATCCACTCGATACGCTTCAAACTGATTGCCAGCCTGATTGCCGTGTCATTGCTTATAGGCCTGATATCCATTTTGGTCGGCGGAAATCTGCTTTACCAGTCGGTTCTGGATGAGGCCAATAACCGGATCAGGCAGGATCTGAATGTCGCCCGCGTGATATACGATGAGCGGGCCGATTCTGTACGTTTGGCACTGGAAATCATCGCATCCGTTCCAGAATTTGGAAAAGCGGTCTTATTCGAAGAACAAATGGCTGTTTCCGGAGTGCTCGGAGAACTGTCCGCCCGGCTTGAACTTGATTTTGTAGGAATGACCGACGCCCAGGGGCGGGTGATAAACCGATTCGGGGCGACAGGTTCGGGAAAAATGCCCATTTCAGATGCCAATCCCCTGGTATGCCGCGTGCTGCAAGATAGGAAGACCGTCGCCGGCACCATGGTTCTGGATCACGACCAACTTCTGGCTGAAAACCCCTTATTGGTCGCTCAATCGCATATCAAACCGGCTGCCACTCCGATCGATGCAGATTTATCTGTCAGTTTGTATACGACGGCATTGACGATCGGTGCAGCGGTTCCGGTTTTTTCCAACAGTCACCTGGCCGGTGTCATATACGGCGGATTTCTGCTCAACAAGGATACCGCCATAGTAGACAAGATTGGCGAAACTGTCTTTAAAAATGAAATCTATAAAGACCGAAATCTTGGAACGGCAACCATATTCCACAACAACCTCAGAATTGCCACCAGCGTCAAAGATTCGTCGGGAAAGCGCGCGTTGGGTACCATCGCCTCCACGGAAGTGACCCAACGGGTTCTGGGCCAGGGTGAAAAATGGACCAACCGGGCTATGGTTCTGGATGACTGGTACATTACCGCCTATGAACCGATTACGGATATCATGGAAAAAAGGGTGGGCATGCTGTATGTCGGGGTGCTTGAGGCAAAATACCGGGATGTTCGGGTAAAGGCCATAGCCGTTTTTTCCGGCATTACCATGGCGGGCGTGATGATCGCTATCCTGCTGGGATGGCTGTTTACCGGCCGAATCATGAGCCCGGTCAGCCATTTGATTCAGGCCAGCTCAGAAATTTCAGACGGCAATTTATCCCCGAATATCGGTCCCATCTCCAGGGACGATATCGGTCAATTGCAGAGAAATTTTCTGATCATGACGGAAGCCCTGAAAGAGAGGGAAAAACGCCAAAAGGCCGAGAGCGAGATCCGCCTGATTCAATCTGAAAAGCAGGCCAGTGTGGGAAAACTGGCGGCAGGAGTGGCACATGAAATAAACAACCCCCTTACGGCGGTACTCACGTTCACCCATCTGATCCTTCGGCGGAAAGATTTGCCCGATGAGGTACGTGCCGACCTGGAGACTGTTGCCTCCCAGACCGAGCGGGTCCGGAAAATTGTCAAAAGTCTCCTCGACTTCTCTCGACAAACGGCGCTTACACCTGAACCCACGGATGTCAACCGACTCATTGAGAACAGCGTCAGGTTCCTGAAAAATCAGGCGCTCATCAAGGGTATCCATCTTTCCTTCAAGGGAGATGACAATCTACCCATTTTTATCCTGGATCACAATCAGTGTGAGAGTGTGCTGATCAACATGATCATCAACGCATTGGACGCGACACCTTCCGGCGGAAAAATCGAAATTCAAACACGAAAGACCAGCATAAACAATACCAACGGTGTGGAAATCCGTATTTCGGATACCGGGAGCGGCATTTCACCGGATCACATGGATAAAATCTTCGACCCGTTTTTCACCACAAAAGCGGTTGGAAAAGGTACCGGCCTCGGTTTGGCGGTATCCGCCGGTATTGTTCAGCGGCATGAGGGCACCATACGCGTCCAGTCAAAACAGGAATCCGGAACCACCTTCACCATTTGGCTGCCCCATCAGCCGGTCAAAGAGATTGCAACTGCCGATACCCACCCAGGAACCAGATCATGAAAATTTTAATTGTTGATGATGATCTCATCGTTGTCAAAAGCTGTTGCCGGATTCTGGAGGCGGAAGGCATGGAAATTCGTACAGCGAACACGGTTGAAATGGGAGAAAAAATTCTTGCCGAAGATATTTTCGATCTCTTGTTGACCGATATCAAGATGCCGGGGCGAGACGGATTTGAAATGATTCAAGGTGCAAAGACACTGCGGCCTGATATGCCTATTCTCATGATGACGGGATATTTGACATCTGAAATCATTGACCAAAGTCGTGGCTTCGGTGTGGACAACTATATCGCCAAACCCTTTACCCCGACAGAGCTTTTGGAAGCCGTACAAAAAAGCCTGGAGAAAGGTATCTGAAGATGACACAAACCATGTTGATTATTGATGATGACACTGCCGTATTGGCATCTTGCCAACGCATTTTTACCGAAGAAGGATTTGAGGTAACAACAACCACAAACCCGTTGGATGGACTTGAACTGGCAACCCGCAAGGAATACACGGTTATTCTGTGCGACTGGCAGATGCCCGAACTGAACGGGTTGGACGTGGTGGCAAAAATTCAAACACATGCACCGAAGACGGCCGTGGTGATGATCAGCGGCTATCCATCTGTAGGCAGGGCAACAGAAGCCATGAAACGGGGTGCCATGGATTATCTGCCAAAACCCTTTACGCCTGAAGAGATAACTTCAACTGTTCAAAAGGCAATTATGGACAAATTGCACCAGGAGAAGAAGACGATAGGCATGTTTGAAAAAATGCTGGAAAAATTCCCTACCCAGAGTCTGGACGACAAGGGGCCAAGAATTATTGCCGAGACCGTCGCTCAGACTGTTGGCGTTACAAAAGCCACATCACCCTGGCTCTCCCTGTTTGTTCTGGGTATGATGGCAGGCGCCTATATTGGTTTTGGGGGGCTTCTTTCCATTTCTGTGACCTTTGACATGGACCCGTCCATGGGGTTAGGTTTGAAGAAACTGATCTCCGGGGCCGCGTTTAGCCTGGGTCTCATCCTGGTGGTTATCGCGGGGGCAGAGCTGTTCACCGGCAATAACCTCATGGTCTCCAGCGTCATGATCGGCCGGGTGACATGGCGGAAAGTCCTGGCCAAATGGGGACTCGTTTACACGGCAAATTTTATGGGTTCGATTCTTCTTGCCCTTCTGTTCTATTTTTCAGGCCTCTGGAAAACAGGAAACGGCGCTCTGGGCGCGGCATCTGTGAAATTGGCATATGCCAAGGTACATCTGGATTTTGGCGAGGCTGTCGTTCGGGCCATCGGCTGCAACTGGATGGTCTGTTTGGCGGTCTGGATGGCATTGGCCTCCCGCCAGACAATCAGCAAAATATTTGCTATTTTTTTCCCGATCATGGGGTTCGTTGCAATCGGATTTGAGCACTGCATCGCCAATATGTATTTTATCCCCGTCGGTATTTTTCTCACCCAATGGGCCGGCATGACACCTGAAGGAGTCGATATAAGCACCATCACATGGGGATCGTTCTTATTGAAAAATTTGATTCCGGTAACTATTGGCAACACCATCGGTGGCGTCGTGTTTGTGGGACTTGGCTACTGGGGGGCCTATCTGCGCCCCTCGCGATAGATTATTATCGCTTTCTTTCCTTTCCTGAGACGAATCGACGTTTATTACAAATAAATCTTGCTGAGCTTCTCAATCATTCCATGAAACTCCTCATGTTTGCCGATGCCGATTCTTTCGATTTCGATTTTTTCGAATCCTTCATACAGCGCTTCCTGAGTTTCTTTTGAAAAACGGCTGTCTCCCATGGGATATAGCACATTATCCTCCTTATCGATATGAGCCAGCATGAGCGAGATATATCCCTTGGCATTTTCAATAAGAGCGGCAGATGCAGAGGCTTTCCCTGCTTTGTATTCGGAATAGGCCTCGCCGATCGCTTTCACTAATTTGCGGCCCATGGCATGTTCGGCAAGCATGACACCGATAAGCCCCTGTCTCGGTATTCCGGCTTGTTCCATGGCCGGAAACAGCAGATCTTCTTCTTTCCCATGATGACATCTATCCACAAAAATGTTAAAAAACTCAAGGATGCCTTCAAAATGCTCTGCGCTGACAGATCCGTCCACATTAAGCTTTTCGCATATTTTTTCCAGAATGCGAAACACGATTTTTATACCCTGATGCTCATCTTTTAACTGCTGGGTGGCTTTCATGGCGTATTCTCCTTTTAATTTTTTCGATGCAATTTGTTGTTACGGCCATCTTCCATGAAACGACATTATGCGATATCAATCATTTTCGATCAGTTTATGATTCTGTGTTGCCATATGGATATGGCGCTTCGGCATGTAAAATTATGGGTTTTCATACAAGTGCCCGTCCTTCACCGGCTTCCTCCTGGGTTTTGCCGTCGCGGATGTGGTAGATGCGCTTGAATGTCGGGATGATCTTTTCATCGTGTGTCACGACGATAACGGCGGTTTCATATTGGACAGCCATTTCATTGAGGATGCGGATAACGGCCAGAGCCCGCTCGCTGTCAAGGGGTGCGGTGGGCTCATCGGCAAGGATCACCGGCGGCCGGTTGACCAGTGCCCGAGCGATGGACACGCGCTGCTGCTCGCCGCCGGAAAGCTGAGAGATCATGGCCTTGGCCCGATGTGCGACATCCAGCGCTTCAAGCAGCGCCACGGCTCGTTTCCGGGACTCGGCATTGGAGCGCCCGGCCAGCATGGGCAGCAATGCGACGTTGTCGGTGACATCGAGAAACGGAATCAGGTAGGGGGCCTGAAACACGAAACCGATCTTGTCGCGGCGCAGTGCCCGCAGATCCGGGATCTTCCAGCCGTTGTCGTATATGACGTCTCCTCCAAGGGTCATGCGCCCCGATGTGGGTTCGATCACGGCCCCTAAACATTTGAGCAGCGTGCTCTTGCCCGAGCCCGAGGGGCCGATCAACCCCACGACCTCTCCGGGAAAAACCCGCATGTCCACTCCCTTAAGGGCATCGACCGCGGTGTCGCCCTTGCCGTAGCGCTTGCAGATGGCCTCGATGTAAATGCCTTTTCCCCTCATATCAGCCACCAATTGCCTCCGCCGGATCCACCTTGAGAGCGGTGCGGATCGCCAGCAGGCTCGCCAGTACGCAGATCACCATCAATACCATAAAGCCACTGACGGCATCTTGCGTTACCAGCAGAACGTACTTTGGGAAAAAAGGCGCCCAGATGGTCGCTGCGATCTTGCCCACCACAAAACCGATCATGCCAAGCGCCAGGGACTGCTGCAGGATCATCCAGGCAATGGTGCGGTTTCGGGTGCCAATCAGCTTGAGTACCGCAATCTCACGGATCTTGCCCAGGGTCAGGGTGAAAATGATGAAGGCAACAATGGCGGCGCTGACAATGGCCAGAATGACCAGAAACATGCCGATCTGTTTGGCGGATGTGGCGATCAGCTTGCCGACCAGAATCCCCTCCATCTGCTCACGGGTATACACCTGCAGGCGTTTCCATCGTCGGATCGGCTCTGCCACTTCTTCCGGAGAAAGGTCTGGGTTGATCTGAACCAGCACCGCATTGACATAAGGATTCGTACTTTGAGATGCGATCACCGCATCCAGAAGTCCGGGGACGCCGGGGCGATTGAAAAGCGGATTCGCGGCGGTTCGGCGTCGCTGCTGAACAATGGCGTCATTGTCTTTTAAAAATTGCGCTTCCTGTGCATCCTTGAGCGGAATGAACACCATGGGATCACCGCTGGAGGACACCATCCGCCGGGTCAGTCCGACCACGGTGTAAAGGTTGCGGCGGATTTGAATCTGATCTCCCAGTTTGAATCCGGCAGCCATATCGGCAACGGCCTCGTAGTGATCCCGGGTGATTTGGCGTCCGGAAACCAGATAGCCGGGCTGTCCGGGCTGCCCCGGACTTCCGGTCACCACGCCGACCACCATGGCGCGGACATCCTGTCTTCCATGACGCACCTGCATGGTCAGATACGTAACATTGGCCGCGCGGGTCACTCCCGGCATGCCGAGAATGCCGCGATACAGATCGTCGTACAGACTGGATGATTCGGCATAGGGGCCAAGGGTGCCCTGCTGCACCACCCACAGGTCGGCGCCGCTGTTGTCCAGCAATGCCTTGGCGTCATCCACCATGCCACGGTATACCCCCGCCATGGTCAGCGTCACGCCGATCAAAAGACCCAGTCCCACACCGGTAAAGACAAATTTGCCCCAGGCATACTGAATGTCCCGCCCCGCCAGACTGATCATGGGGACACCCCCTCCAGGCGTTCAACCACCTTGATGCGGCTTCGGGCAGTCAGTGCGCGCCGGCTGTAGACCACCACGTGGTCTACAGCCTGGATTCCGCCCTTAATCTGAACCTGCCCGTCAAGATCGGTTGCGCCCACCTTGACCGGAGCAAAACGCAGGGTATTGTCCTGAATCAGCCAGACACCCATCTTTCCATCCACACGCTGTAAACTGGCATTCGGCACGACCATCGCTGCCGGTAATGCGGGCATCGCCACTGTCACTTCTACCAATTCTCCGATGGGAGGCAGGGGCTCCGGTATGGCATCAAACACCACCTTGGCCAGGGTTTCTTCCGTGACGGCATCGGCCAGCGGTTCCACACGAAACACGCGTCCGCCCAATTGCCTTTCTCCCAGTGAACGCAGCAGGATGTCAACCGGCAGCTCGGCGCTTAATCCGGTTACGCGCAATTGGTCAAAACGTGCATGGATCCACAGGCTTGCCGGGTCGATCATCTCCACAACCGATTGCCCGGCAACCAAAGTGGAGCCCGGATCCGCATTCCGCAAAGTCACCAGGCCATCCACCGGTGCAATCAGACGCAGATTGGCGCGCTGTGTCATCAGGCTCTCTCGGTCAGCCCGCAAGCCGGCAGATGCCTGATTTGCAGCATCCAGACCAGCGCGGGCAGCACCAACCCCTGCATCGGCCGCATCGCGTTCCTGTTGTTTCCCGCCGGCCATCTCTTCACTCACCAGGCTTTTTTGAAGAAGCTGCTCATAGCGCCTTGCCTGTGCATCGGCATAGGTCTTGCGCGCCAGGGCTTCCTGAACCTGAGCCTTGGCAGCAAGCGCGGCTGCTTCGGAACGTTTGAGCGCAGCGCCGATGGATGCAATGCGGTCATCAAAGTCCACGGGGTCCATTTCCCCCAGCAATTGACCGGACCGGACCCTGTCGCCCACCTGCACGTCCACGCGCTTGACCCTGCCGGCAACTGTCGGGCCGATCTTGTAGGTGTAGCGGGCCTCGATGGTGCCGATCCCGAACAGGGCCGGTGTGATGGAACGGGTTTCAACACGGGTGACGGTTACCGGAATCGGCGTCAGGGGGCCGGATCGCAAGGCGACATAAACAAACATGGCTGCCAGTGGGACAAGCACTGCCAGCAGCGCCAGTGTGCGGCGATTCATCGTCAATGGCTTCATGGTTTTTCTTCCGTTTGAATGGCTTCCCGGATGGCTTTGCACAAGTCGTTAATTGTGCAGCCATGAATGCGAGCGACATCCTCCAGCGTGTGAAACGCTTGCGCCGGACAGCCCACACACAGCATCCTGCGTTTGATAAACGCGGCTGTTGCGCGGGGATAATGCGCCAGTAACTCCTGAATGTTCATTTTCGAATCAATCTTAATCATGATTGGATGATAACATCATCCATGGCCGGGGTCTTTGCGCTGGCGCAAAGAGGTTAAAAAACACGGAAAGGGGTATTCGATAAAAAAAAGCGCGGAATATCAGGGATGTTCAGAAAACAGCACCAGGGAATGGGGGTCGCTGACGATGATCTGTTCGCGTTTGGATTTAATCCAGCCTTTTTTCTCCCAGGCGCTGAGAATGCGGCTTACGGTGTAAACCGTTGTGCCGGTGTAATCCGCCAGTTCCTGGCGACTGAGCGGAAAGTCGATGCGTATGCCGTCCTGTGCCTGGCGGCCGGACTGTTTCATGATGCGCAGCAGTGCGCGGGAAATGCGCTGCTCCACCTGTTCGGTACAGATTTCCAGGTAGCGGTTCTGCAGCTCGTCAAGGCGATTGATGGTGCACCGGAGCATATTCACCGCAAGCGGCGGATATTCGAGCATAAGCTGTACCATGGTTTGTTTGTCCCATCCAACAGCCTCCGTGTCGCCGATGGTTTCTGCTGTGGCCGGATATTCCTTTTCCTTGAGAACTGAAATGATGGCGGTCATTTCTCCGGGGCCGATATACCGCAGGATGGCCTCTTTTCCCGCTTCATGGAGCTTGATGAGTTTGAGGCGGCCGTTCAGAACAAGAAAGCTTTTATGAGCCGGCTCACCCTGGGAAAACAGGGTTTCTCCGGATTGAAGACGAATACGATTTCCCCGATTCAAAATACCGGCTGCCTGGGATTCCGTGATACCCGACAAAAAGTCGGACCGATGAAAACTGTCTTCAATGATAGTGCTTGCATCCAATAAAAATTACTCCGGCAATGGCGACATTTTTTTAAAGCTTTTAAACAAACGATCTCTTGTTCGCAGCCTTGTCCACCACCTGGCGGACATCACCCAGACATCATCGCTTTTTAGGATTTTTAATGGCGCAGTCGCATCCGCCCGCTTTCTTTTCAGATGCAATTTTTTCCAGGATGGTGGATCGGCCGTTTTCCACATAATCGTTTTCAATCTGTTTCTTCGTATAATTAAAGCAAAAGCAAACCAACACGTCAGCCTGGAATTCATGATCATTAAACCGGGTCACATGCACGCTGGTATTTCTCTCTGTGTATCGGCTGAATTTATTTAAAAAGCTTCTTCCAGTTATTAAATTACCCTATGATACTGCTGCCATATCTGTCAAACAAATACCCGAATTACGTAAAGTTGACCATGGCCGCTTTTTGATAGCCATTGCTTGCACGTCTATCCTGCATCTTCATTGTAAACTTCCGTTTGCAGATGGCTCACAAAACTCCTCTATGATTGCCATATAATCCGTGTTCGCGACTGAAACACTTGCGCTGAGGAACACTGCGAAAGATAGGGGGTCCCTCTCACTATTTCAATATTTGTGTGTCAGGTCAATGATTGATCATACATCTTTGCCAAGGTCCGACCTCTTGTCACCGATTTGCTGACCGGGGAAACACAGGGACGCCCATGAAAATAGGCGTTTCTTTTCCATTCCATTCTCTGCCAGGAAGAGACCTATCTGCTGGAGCTGGTCCGCTACATCCATCTGAATCCCCTGCGAGCCGGTATGGTCACGGATCTAAAGACATTGTCCGGATATGCCTGGTGCGGTCACAGCCGGATGATGAGGATTTGCTCAATCCGGGAAAGCACCCGAACCGTGTGAAAGCCAGAAGCGTGTTGACCCATTGGGCGGTGACCGAGCTGGGCCTTCCGGCGACTCAAGTTGGTTTGAAACTGGGGCTGGGGCAATCCGCAGCCAGTCGGGCAGCCCAACGTGGCCGAAAGATCGTTATGGAAATGGGAATACGCATTGAAGAGAATGGAAACGCCTGATTTCATGGGCATCCCTCCAATTTTCCTGAATTGCAATCAGTGGCTTGTAAGCTCCAAACGTCCCCGGTTACAGCGGCGGGCCCATCCCCGAATCTCAAGGGGTTCCCTTTTCAGCTCGTTTCAGAGCATCTGAACAGATTTGAGAATAATTTTTTTTACAAATGTGAAACGACAGTCTTGAGATGCTCCAGCCAGACATCGACGATTTCTGCGAATTCGGCAGTGCCCTTCAGTATTGCCTCACATTTGAATCCGTTTTTGGTCAGGACCGATTTCCAGGAGTCTTCCTCGTCCCCGGCCATGTCGTTTTTGGCATGGTCACCGGCAACAGACATCATGGGCATCAGGTAGACAGTTTTGGGCTTCAGATTTTTCAGTTTGGGCAAGATGTCCTCAATGGTCGGTTTCCCTTCCACGGTGCCCACAAACACCAGGGGATCCAGTTCCTGAAATACCTGATTCATGGCCAGATAGATGGCGTCCGCCGGATGGTGCTCTGTGCCATGTCCCATGAACAGGACAGCATCCCCGGCTTTTCGTCCCGGAATATTTTTCAACAGGGTTTTGGCAACCGTTTCCATGTCACTATGGGATGACAGCAGGGGACGGGCCACCAGAATTTTTTCAAATCCGTCTGCCATCTGACCAAACAGATGAACATTTTGAACCAGTTCATGAAATTCTTCGCCCGGAATCGTGTGTAGGGACAGCACCGCCACATGCGTATAGCCGTCCCCCATCATTTTGGCCAGGGCCACTTCGGGAGAATCCAGCATTTTGCCTTCTTTGGCCAGCTTGGCACGGATGATCTTTGAGGTGAAGGCCCACCGGATATCCATTCCGGCAAACACCTTTTTCGTCTGTTCATCAATCCGGTCAAATACTTTTTGTGCATCCGGATCGCTGGTTCCAAAGGCCACCAGCAGGATGACTTTTTTTTCCGGTTTTTTTTCCCCGTGAGCGGCAAACGCATTCCATGCGCATACCAGCAGCGACAGGATAACAACCAAAGATATCAGTGCCTTGTTGGACTTCATGTTTTTTCTCCTTTGTTGGACAGTTGATGGCGCATCACAGGTAACTTGTGACGGTTAAGATCTGGCATTTTGTCTCGCTGCATTTATCCGGCAAGTCGCAATTGTTCTCTCCTCTCGGTTTAATCCTTTGGCGGGAACAAAAAACCCCGCAATCGGAAAAATTCCGATCCGGGGTTTTTAAAAACAAAATCCCGGACCGATTCAATATCGATCCGGGATGCCCTGTTTATCTCACGGAACTGATAATCCTTTCCCTGTCCACGGGAAACGGATTGACAACGGTATAGGCAGGTCTTCTGACTCCCGGTTCATCCTACTGGCAGCGCCTTCCCGATCAACAACATCTATCAGTGGCGAAATGGCTGCGGTCGTCCCCGGTTACAGCGGCGGGCCCGTCCCCGATTTTCACAGGGTTCTCTCTTCGGCTCATTGGCATGAGCGCCTGTACCAGTTTCAAGAAAACACAGGCAGCGGGCAATGTCAAGTTGTTTTTGGACAGGATCAACAGGATTTGCAGGATTCTGAAATTGGCATCATCCGGATACCTTATGCCTTCTCAAAGACTTTCTGGATGCCTTCCTGTTTGCTGTGAATATTATCTTGACAATGGTATCGATTTTCCTGAGAATGATGCATCAGGTGCAGCCTGTTCTGCATAATAGGGAATCCCGTGAAATCCGGGAGCGGTCCCGCCTCTGTAATCAGGGACGAACGCTGCAAAAAGCCACTGCAAGAAAATTCCTTGCGGGAAGGCGCAGCCAGTAGGATGATCTGAAAGCCAGAAGACCTGCCTGATCATGAATGGCCTAATTCTGCGGTAACAGAAGACGGCAGTGGTTTTTTCCACGGGCAAAGAAACCGGGTGCAGCCCTTCAGATTCTTCAGAATTTGAAGGGCTTTTTTTATTTATATCAGACTGATGCTGCTTGGAAGCGGAGATGACATGGAAAAAGTCGCGGCTGCCCTGCTTGCGGCAGTTCCGGCCGAGAGAAATCCGGAGGAAGCTGTCATTTTTATGGGACATGGCTCGCCCCATCCGGCGAATGCCTGTTATACGGCGCTGATGCACCATCTTCAGCAGACGGATACCGGCATTTTCGTGGGAACAATGAGCGGCGAGCCCGGTATTGTCGACATTTGCGGCGAACTCCGGGAACAGAATATCGCATCGGCATATCTTATGCCTTGCCTGGCCGTTGTCGGAAAACACACGCTGAAGGATATGTCCGGTGGCAATGAAGATTCCTGGAAATCGGTTCTGGAAAAGCACGGCATTTCCTGCAAACCGGTTTTAAAGGGCCTGGCTGATTACGACGCCATTGCCGATATCTGGGTAGACCACCTGAAAACAGTCTTTGGTGCTTTTTCATGAAACGCATTTTCCGGTCACCCGGTCAAGAGATTTTTTGGCAGCTTCTGGCCATGGCCCTGCTGCTCGCAGCGCTGGTAGTGCTTTCCAGCGGCTTGGGATACATGAGCATTTCTTTTTCCGATGTGCTGCGGATTGTTCTGGCAAAACTGCTGGGAATGGATTCTCTGCTGGATGGCGTCAATTCGCTTTTTCCAGTCGTTATCACCGAAATCCGGCTGCCCCGGATTCTGACAGCCGCCCTGGTAGGAGCAGGACTAGCCCTGTCCGGCGTCGTGTTTCAGGGAATTTTGCTGAATCCGCTGGCTGATCCCTACACACTGGGAGTATCCGCCGGTGCGGCCCTCGGCGCTTCTTTTGCCCTGTGGCTGAACATCGGCGTCTGGGGGATCTGGTCCGTGCCGCTTTTTGCGTTTGCCGGTTCCGGCCTGACCCTGATGGCGGTCATTTACCTGTCATCTTCCAGCGCGGGGCTTTCTTCCAGCAACCTGATCCTGTCCGGTATCATTGTATCAGCCATTCTGTCCGCCGGCGTCAGTTTTATCAAGTACATGGTTGATGAACAGGTGAGCGTGATCATTTTCTGGCTCATGGGCAGTTTCGGCTCCAAAACCTGGACCGATGTCGGACTGACCTTTGGCACCCTTGCTGCTGGCCTGTGTGTCTGCGGGTATTTTTCCAGGGAACTGAACGTGATGGCGCTGGGATCTCGAACCGCCGCATCGCTGGGCGTGGATACGCGCAAAGTCCGGATGATTCTTCTGATCACCGCTTCGCTGGTTTCAGCCGTCTGCGTGTCGGTATCGGGAATTATCGGTTTCGTGGGACTGCTGGTACCCCACATCCTGCGTACACTGACCGGACCGGACAACCAGCGACTGATACTGCTCTCGCTGTTTGCCGGCGCCATTCTGCTGCTGTCCGCAGACACCCTGACCCGAGCCGTGCTGCCGCACGAAATCCCCATCGGGGTGCTGACAGCGCTCACAGGAGGGCCTTTTTTTTGTTATATTTACCGGAAACGGCAGATGGGCGGCATCCATGACGATTGAAACGGAACACCTCAGCTTTGGCTACGGCAGGCATCCGGCTGTCAGCGACGTATCCCTGAAGCTGAACTCAGGCGTGTTTTACGGAATCCTGGGTCCGAACGGCTGCGGCAAGACAACGCTGGTGGATCTATTGATCCGGCACCGGACACCCGAAGCCGGCGTCATCACCTACGAGGGAAAACCCCTGAAGCAATACAGCATAAAGCAGATCGCCAGAAGATTTGCCCTGGTTCCCCAGCAGTATACGGTCAATTTTCCGTTCACATCGCGCCAGGTTGTCATGATGGGCCGCTACCCCCACCTGGGCCGCTTTGCTTTTCCGGACAGGGAAGATCACCGGCAGGTGGATGAAATCATGGAACAGACCGGCACCCGCGAATTTGAAAACCGGTTTATCTCTGAATTGAGCGGCGGGGAACGGCAGCGGGTGATATTTGCCCGTGCCCTGGTTCAGAATACGCCGGTGCTGATTCTGGATGAAGCCACCTCCAATCTGGATATATCCCATGCGATTTCGCTGTTCAGCCTGGCCCGCAAGCGGGTTACCGGTGAAGGAAAAACCGTGATCGCTGTCATGCAGGATATCAACCTGGCCGCTCTGTTCTGTCAGTATCTGATTCTGATGAAAAACGGCCGGGTGGCCCATCACGGCCCCTGCGATCAGGTGCTGATCGAAAGCACGATACAGTCGGTGTTTCAGGTAAAAGCCAAAGTTTATGAAGACACCTATGCCAATGCCAGACAGGTTGTGTTCAATCGGAGTTCCCATGTCCATTGATACGAGCGGAAAGGATTTCCGATTTCGATGGCTTTGCCAGACCGCAACGCCGTATCCTCTTCAGAAATGCCTGATCCAGTCGGCGTGGACGCTGTTATTTCTGGCCGCCTCGGCTTTCTACGGATCTGACGCCGGCGCCGGCGTTGTTACAGATGACATGGGCCGAAAAATCACGGTTAAGGCCCCATTTACGAGAATCATTTCACTGTATCCAGGCCACACGGAAAATCTGTTTTCACTGGGATTGGATGCCGAAATCATCGGCGTGTCCGCCAGCGAGACCTATCCGGAAAAAGCACTGGCAAAACCGGCTTTTTCCTATCATGATGACCTTGAGAAATTTCTGGCGGCCAGACCGGACCTGGTGCTGATACGGCCGATGATTGACCGGGGATATGCCCGGCTTCTGGTTGGCCTGGAGAAAAACGGCATCACGGTGGTTTCACTGCAGCCTGGAAATCTGGAGGAGATATACCGCTACTGGCAGGCGCTCGGCGCCCTGACCGGCAAGGAAGCGGAGTGCGGCCGACTAATCACCGATTTTAAGGAGTCACTGGAAGCCATCCGGAAAAGCGTCCGGAATATCAGCCCCCGGAAAAAAGTTTATTTTGAGGCCATTCATGACCGTATGAAAACGTTTTCTCCAGACTCCATGGCGATTTTTGCTCTGGAGTCCGCCGGCGGAATCAACTTGGCCAGGGACGCCGAACCGGTTCGGGGGACCAATATCGCGGCATACGGAAAAGAAAGAATTCTCTCCCATGCCGCTGAAATGGATGTCTTTCTGGCTCAGTCCGGTCCCATGAACCGTGTCACCGTTGATTTGATCCGCAATGAACCGGGATTTTCCGCAATCAAGGCGGTTCAGGCCCAACAGGTTTATCTGATTGATGAAGTGCTGGTTTCAAGACCGACCGTCAGACTCCTTGAAGGCATTCAAACCATTGCAATAATTCTGTATCCGGATTTAGATATTCGTAGTTCTTCTTGAGGAGGTTTCCAATTAAAGGGATCGTTGTTGCGGGAACACAGAGCGGGTCTGGAAAAACTACCCTCACGCTGGCCATCCTGGCTGCGCTGAAGCGGCGCGGGTTCCGGGTGGTATCTTTCAAGGTCGGCCCGGACTTCATCGACCCTGGCCACCACACCCGAATTACCGGCTGTGCCTGCCGCAATCTCGATGGATGGATGCTTTCAAAAGCCTGCAACCGGGAAATCTTCAACCGCCAATCTCAATCCGCGGATCTGGCGGTCATCGAAGGCGTCATGGGGCTTTTTGACGGGTATGACGGAAAAAGTGAGGCGGGATCGACCGCCCAGATGGCCAAATGGCTGGCCCTTCCGATTCTCCTGGCGGTAAACGCCAAAAGCATGGCCAGAAGTGCGGCGGCGTTGGTGTATGGATTTGAAAAATTTGATCCTGATCTGGAGTTTTGCGGGGTCATCTTTAACCAGTTGGGCAGTGCAAGGCATCTGAATTATTTGAAAGATGCACTTTCAGGACGTGTTCAAATGCCCTGTCTGGGAGGGATGCTCAGGAATGTGGACATCACCATTCCGGAAAGGCATCTGGGGCTGGTAACCCTTCAGGATCACCCCCTGTCGCGCGATGCCATCAGCCTGCTGGCCGATTTTATCGAGGCCTCTGTAGATATGGATGCGCTGCTGGCCTGCTTTTCAGATTTCCTTCCCGATTCGGAAACGGCGCCCTCTTCTCAGCCGCCGCATTCCGGCAGGGTTAAAATCGGAGTCGCCATGGATCAGGCATTCTGCTTTTATTATCAGGACAACCTGGACGCTCTGACCGCTGCGGGCGCTGAACTTGTCCCCTTTTCTCCAATTTCGGATGCCCGCCTGCCACAAGGGTTGGATGGCATCTATTTTGGCGGCGGTTATCCGGAGCTGCATGCCGAAAAGTTGGCGTCAAATTCGGAGCTGCGAGCCCAGGTTCTGGAATCCAGCATAAAGGGCATGCCCATTTACGCTGAATGCGGGGGACTCATGTATCTTTGCAGAGAACTTTCGGATATGGACGGCCGGAATCATCCCATGTCCGGATGCTTTTCATTTTCCACCCGGATGCTGCAGCACCTGAGAACCCTGGGGTATCGAGAGATTGCCCTGAAAACCGACACGATTCTGGGGAAGGCTGGCCAGAAGCTTCGCGGACATGAATTTCATTATTCAGAAATCGTTCCGCCTGCACAGTTTTCCGGGGTATATGCGGTGACGTCCCGATTCGGCCACACCCTGGTCGAGGAAGGATTTCAATCCAACAACACCCTCGGCAGCTACATTCACCTGCATTTCGGCAGTCAGCCGAATGCCGCGCCTTCTTTTGTTCAGGCATGTTCGGCATATCACAACCCATAACAGACCCAGTGAAATCACATCATCGACAGGAACATCATGACGCCCAATGAAATCGAAGCCCAAAGCTTTTCCATTATCGATAACGAGGCAGGCCCCCATGCCTTTTCTTCGGATGAATGGCAGATTGTCCGAAGAATCATTCATACCTCCGCGGATTTTGACTATATGAAAACCGTCCGGTTTCACCCAGATGCCATCTCAAAAGGAGTTCAGGCCATCCGTGAGGGGAAATCCATCATCACCGATACCACCATGGCCAGAAGCGGAATTAATGCCGCCGGCCTGGCGTGCCATGGATGCCGCGTCACCTGCCTGATTCAGGATCCACAGATATGCCGAAACGCACTGGAAGCTGGAAATACCCGTGCAGCGGCTGCCGTTGAGGCCGCGTTGCCTGAAATGGAAGGCGGCATCTATGTGGTCGGAAATGCCCCGACCGCCCTTTTGCGACTGATCGCGCTCATAACTGAAGGCCGGGCGCGCCCGGCCCTCGTCATCGGGCTGCCGGTCGGTTTTGTGAATGCCGCGGAATCCAAAGCGGACCTGATAGCCATGGACTATCCCAGTATTGCAAACATCGGCAGAAAAGGCGGCTCCACCGTTGCCGCCAGCGTGGTTAACGCCCTGGTGAAACTGGCTACCGCCTAATCATTTTTAAGTTTAACACGTTATAGACTTTCAGAAAATTCATTTCGCAAGGCAGCAGGGAGGGGATAGGCCATTTTCGGCCATCCCCGACCGATAACGCAGCGAAATTATTTTTCTGAAAGTCTATACCTCAATTTTCATAGATCAAGGTACACTGCAATGAAACAACAAACAGGAACATTATATGGTATCGGCGTGGGTCCCGGAGATCCGGAACTGCTGACAATAAAATCAGCGCGGATTCTCTCCGAGGTGGATGTCGTCTTTGCCGCGGCATCCACAAAAAACGATTACAGCCTGGCGGTCAATATCGCCGGCCCGCATATCCCTGTAGGAACAGCGGTGAGGATGCTGCAGTTTCCCATGACCAAAGACAAAGAGGAAACCCGCAAGGCATGGAAAATCCATGCGGAAACCATCATTTCGGAGCTGGAACAGGGAAAAAACGCGGCATTTCTGACCTTGGGGGATCCCATGACATACTCTACCTATGGATACATCCTTCAAAATATCCAGAAATCCGCCCCTCACATTTCCATCACGACCATTCCCGGCATTACGTCCTACCAGGCGGCCGCGGCCTGCATCAATACGCCGCTGGTGGAGGGTGAAGAATGCCTTCTGGTGGTTTCCGGAATCAACGGCGGGGATCGTCTGCGTCAGATGACATTGACACCGGAAAATGTCGTTTTCATGAAGGCTTACCGGAACATCAAGGACATCAATGCGGCACTGGAAGGTGCTTGCGGATTCACCCGATGCGTCGGGGTTTCCAACTGCACGCTACCGGATCAAAAAATTTACCCGAATACCCGTGAATTCAATGACCGCAGCCCGGAATACTGGACACTGATCATCGCAAAGCAATCCAAAAATCATGCGTAAAAGCAGACCGATTCGCTATACGGCTCTTGGATTTTCCCTGCTGTTGTCCGTCACGCTTGTTCTGGTAAGTATCTATGGATTTCACGCCACGAACCAGGCACATGTATTCTCCAAGCTGGTCTGGCCGCTCATGCGATTGATGCTGGCAATCAGCGCGGGACTGGTGGCAGGCGAAATCATTGAATCATCCGGGTGGACCCGTCGAATTGCCCGTATCGCAGGCCCCCTGTTTCGCTTCGGCCGCCTGGGCAATCGCTGCAGCGTCGCATTCACCACTGCTTTTATATCAGGCGTCGCATCCAACACCATGCTTCAGAATTATTACAAAGATAAAAAAATCACGCGAAAGCAGCTTTATCTGACCAATCTTGCAAATCAGCTTCCCGCGTTTTTCGCCCATCTTCCCACCACGTTTTTCATGGTGATTCCCCTTACCCGGTGGGCGGGCGCCCTGTATTTCTTTCTGACCTTTCTCGCCGCTATCCTGCGAATGGCCTGTGTTCTGATTTATGGCCATTTTCGTCTGCCCAGGGAAAACATTGTCACGGATGCGGAATCTCCAGCAATGGCCCTTTCAGCCAAGGAGTTCAGCGTCATCTGGCGGAACCTTTGGAAAAAATTTCCCACCAGACTCATCGGCATGGCGGTTTATGTCATCCCGATATATGTCATTGTCTTTATACTGAATTCCATGCATGTCTTTGAAATGACCCGGGACTGGCTTGCCCGTTACATCACCACATCCTTTATTCCAATGGAATCCCTATCCCTGGTTGTTTTAAGTTTTACAGCCGAGTTCGCCTCCGGATTTGCCGCAGCAGGCGCGCTGATGGATGCCGGGCTCATCACCACCCAGCAGACGGTTCTGGCCTTGATCGCCGGCAATGTCATCGCAGCGCCCATCCGAACCCTACGGCATCAACTGCCCTGGTATGTGGGGATTTTTTCACCCCGAATGGGCCTGGAGCTCATCCTCATGGGACAGGGATTCAGGATTGTCAGTCTGGTCCTGGTGGGATATTTTTATTTTCTCCTGATATGAAAAAACAAACTAAAATGCTTAAATCCGGCTTTACAACCGGAACCGCTGCCGCGGCTGCTGCCAAAGCCGCACTGATCCGGATGGTTACCGGCGATGATCCGGATTCTGTGGATATTCTGCTTTTGACCGGGGACAGCATCCGTATACCGGTTCAGTCTTGCAACCAGATTTCAGACTGCCGGGCAAGCGCGACAGTCATCAAGAATGCTGGCGATGACCCGGATGTCACACACGGAGCAGAGATCGGCGCAATCGTGACACGTTGCGCCACCTCCGACTTCCAGACAAATCGGAATGTTGAAACACACAAGGAGTCTTTGAATATCTCCATCACCGGCGGTGAAGGCGTGGGACAGGTCACACTGCCAGGTCTTGAGATTCCGCCGGGAGAGCCGGCCATCAACCTGGGCCCCCGAAAGATGATCGTTCAGGCCATTGAAAATGTTTTGGGCCTACACCCTTTTAACCAATCGATATCTGTTGAAATCTTCGTACCCAAGGGAAGGCTGCTGGCCGAAAAAACCCTGAACGCCAGACTCGGCATTATCGGAGGCATCTCGATTCTGGGAACCACCGGCATTGTCCGTCCCATGTCCCATGAAGCCTACGAAGCGACCATCGCCTCGTCCCTGTCGGTGGCAAGGGCAGGCGGCTGCGACCGGGTGATGCTGACCACAGGTAGAAGAAGCGAGCGCTTTGCTCAAGCGGCGATTCCGGGTCTGCCGGAAATTGCCTTCATCCAGATCGGCGATTTTTTTAAAATTTCACTGGAAGCGGCGTCACAAAAAGGGTTTCCAACGATTACCCTTGCCGTTTTATTCGGAAAAGCGATCAAAATGGCCCAGGGCTTTGCCCACACCCATGCCGCCAAATCCGATCTGTCCCTGGCGGTCCTGTCCGAATGGGCAAGAGCGGTGACGAATGACAGGGAATTCAGCAGGCGCCTGAACCAGGCCAATACAGCCCGCCAGGCATTATCCATGATCACAGAGTCCCATCCAGTAATAATTTCGGATGTCGGCAGGCGCATGATTACCGCAGCCCGACGGTTTGTCGGATCGGATATCGCGATTCAGGGCATGATTTTTGACTATGCCGGCAAGGTGTTATATGCTTCCAGATTGTGAAAATGTCCCCCCTTTGAAAAAAGGGCGGGATTTCAGAACGCTAATGGACAAATTATGACCGATTCCTCTTCAACGGATTTCGCAAAAGTCATTGTCATCGGAATGGGACTTTCCCCGGATGACCTGACGGCAAGGCATCTGGACATCATCCACGGAGCGGACATCCTGATAGGCGGCAAACGCCATCTGGCCTGTTTTAAGGATCATTCCGGAATCATGAAGGCAATTACTCACGATATTCCGGAACTGACGGACTTTATCGGCCGGCATTTCAAGACGCAGCGGGTTGTGGTGCTGGCCTCCGGGGACCCGCTCCTGTTTGGCATCGGATCCGCCATTATCGCCGCGCTGGGGCCGGATCACGTAGATATTTATCCCAACGTCTCCTCGGTTGCTGCCGCATTTGCACGCATCAAGGAGCCATGGCAGGACGCACGCGTGATCAGCATGCACGGAAAACAATCCGAGAACAACCTGCTGACCGCAGCCCTGCAATCACCGCTTGTAGCGGTACTGACCGATCCTGTTCGAAACCCAGGCTGGATTGCCGCGCTTTTACTCCGCCACCGATTACACCGCATCACGATATGCGTACTGGAGCAACTGGGCACTTTTTCTGAAAAAATATCCTGGCATTCATTGGAAGACGCTGTCGGGAAAACCTTTTCAGAGCCCAATACCGTGGTGCTCAAACGGGCTTCCGTCCCCGAAGCGTCGCACAGCCTTCACCTGGGCATGCCGGACGAAGCGTATGATCATGAAAACGGACTCATCACCAAATCGGAAATTCGGGCCATCAGCCTGGCCAAACTGAAACTTCTGCCCCACCACGTTCTGTGGGATCTGGGCGCAGGCAGCGGATCCATCGGTATCGAAGCCTCGCTGCTGGCCCCCCTGGGGAAAGTCGTGGCCGTTGAAAAACATCCCCAGCGGATTCGAAACATCGAAAGCAACCGGCTGCGACACGGTGTCAGGAACATGGATATCCGGCAAGCGGAGCTTCCGGACGGGCTGGATGGCCTGCCGGTTCCGGATCGGATATTTATCGGCGGCGGCGGCAGGATGCTTGAAACCATCATCCGTTCGGCAACCGGTTATTTGAAACCCGATGGCATCCTGGTTCTGAATACCGTTCTGATGGACAATCTGACAGCAGCGCTGTCCACATTAAAAGAACTGGGGTTTTCTACCGAAACCACCCAGATTCAAGTTAGCCGCGGCAAGGACATGCCCTGGAGCCAGCGGCTTGAAGCCCAGAATCCGGTTTGGATCATTACCGGAACCCGTCAACTGAAGGCAACGTGAAAAAATTTAACCTTAAACCCGATGGAGGATGTTACCGTGAAATCCATTTCAGTTGATCGATATCCGGTTCAGTTTATCGGCGCGGGGCCGGGTGATCCGGATCTGATCACGGTCAAGGGCCAGAAGGCATTGATGCAGGCCGATGTCGTCATCTATGCGGGGTCGCTGGTTCCGGAAGCCCTTCTGAAATGGACCCGGCCGCAAGCCCTCGCCATCGACAGCGCCTCCCTGAATCTGGAGCAAATCATTGATGTCATCGCCGGAAACTGGGAGATCGGAAAGCAGGTGGTTCGCCTCCATACCGGAGATCCCAGCCTCTATGGCGCCATTTTCGAGCAAATGGCGGCCCTCGACGCCAGAAACATCCCGTTTGCCGTCGTTCCGGGAGTTACGGCGGCTTTTGCCGCAGCAGCCGCCATGGGCCTGGAATATACGCTTCCGGAAATTTCACAGACCCTGATTCTGACACGAATGGCCGGCAGAACCCCGGTTCCGGAATCGGAAAATCTGGAAGCCCTGGCCAGCCACCAGGCATCCATGGCCATTTATCTCAGCATTTCCCTGATCGATGAAGTGCAGACCACACTGTCCCGGACATACGGCCCTGATGCGGCCTGTGCCATTGCCTATAAAATCAGTCATCCGGAAGAACGGATTTTTTATACCCGGATCGGTCAATTGTGTGAGACCGTCCGGAAAGAAAACATCACCCGGCAGGCCCTGATTATTGTTGGCAAGGTGCTTGACGTCACTCTGGGCAGCCTGAAACACCGCTCAAAGCTCTATGACAAAGCCTTTACGCACGGATTCAGGGAAAAAGCGTCGCAGTGAACTTACCCGATCCCAAGCAACTTGCCATCTGGGCAATCACGCGCGAAGGCCTTTCCCTGGCACTGAAGCTAAAAGAGGCAATCCCCGGAACCCTGCATGTTTCCGAAAGCCTTCCGGCCTGCCCTGCCCCCTGTTTTTCCTTTGCCCGCCTGGCGGACTGCGTAAAGGTTCGCTTTTCCCTTTTTAAAGCACACGTTTTTATCATGTCCACCGGCATCGTGGTGCGGGTCATCGCTCCCTGCATCGCCTCGAAAACAAAAGATCCGGCGGTGGTTGTCCTGGATGAAAAAGGCAGGCATGTCATCAGCCTGCTTTCCGGCCACATCGGCGGCGCCAACCACCTGGCCCTGGCCATTTCCGAAAAACTCCACGCAGCGCCCGTCATCACCACGGCAACGGATCTTCATCAGGTTCCTGCCATCGATGTCATTGCGGTTGATAATGGACTGTTCATCGAAAACCCAGAAGCCATCAAAACCATCAGCATGGCTTTTCTGAACCGGACGCCTGTTTATCTGCATGATCCGTATCATCGGCTGGAACTTGCAGGGCTTGACGATATGGTTCCGCTGACAGCGGACATCAATATCTCGGGAACAGCGGAGGCTGCTACTTCAACAACCGGCGAGGCATCCTCTCCCGCTGTTGTGGTTGATGATCGCCGGATGCATTTTCCGGATACCAGCCTGATCCTTCGGCCCAAATCCCTGATCGCCGGAATCGGATGCAACCGCAATACCAGCGCCGATGAAATCCGGGAGTTTCTGATAAATAAAATGGATCAGTTCGCATTGTCCCTGAACAGCCTGAACTGTATCAGCACCATCGATATCAAATCCGACGAGGCCGGGCTCCTGGAAGTTGCCAGAAGCCTTCACATTCCCATCCGGTTTTTCACAAGGGAGGAGCTGTCCGGAATTGACAGTCCGAACCCCTCGAAAATCGTCAATCAACACATAGGAGTACCCAGCGTATGCGAAGCCGCGGCAGTTCTGGCATCGAAGAAAGGGGAGCTGATCGTTCCCAAGCAGATCAGTCCGAACGTCACCCTGGCCATTGCCCGAATCAACTTTTCGTCGTCGGATTAGGGCCCGGCAGCCCGGATTATCTGTCAAAACGGGCCTGCGACGTTCTGGGCGCCGTTGACACGGTTGCCGGATACGTGACATACCTTGACCTGATCCGGCCGCTGATCCAAAATAAACGAATCATCAGCTCCGCCATGACCCAGGAAGTGGACCGGGTCGAAGCCGCCATTAATGTGGCCCTGTCGGGCAAATCCTGCGCCATCGTATCGAGCGGCGATTCCGGAATTTACGCCATGGCGGGCCTGGTTCTGGAGATCTGCGCCATCCGCGGCATTCCGATCCTGAAACCGGACACCCGGACCGTCGTTCATCCAGAGATGCTTCAGGTTGAAATCGTTCCGGGAATCCCGGCGGTCTGCGCCGGGGCATCGCTTCTGGGGGCGCCTCTGACCCATGACTTTGCCTGCATCAGCCTCAGCGACCTGCTGACACCCTGGGAAGTCATTGAAAAGCGGCTGAATGCCGCAGCGCTTGCGGATTTCGTGATTGTCCTCTACAATCCCAAAAGCAAACGCAGATCCACCCAACTGAAAAGGGCGCAGCAAATCATCTTGCAACATAGGGATAAACAGACGCCGGTCGGCATCGTGACCAGCGCCATGCGGGAAGATCAGCAAATCAGCCTGACCACGCTGGAGCATCTGCATCTGGCCGTGGTCACCATGCTGACCACGGTTTTCATCGGAAACAGTTCAACATTTGACTATCAGGGGCTGATGATCACCCCGCGAGGATACAGCAAGAAATATGATATCCGATAAATCTCCGGCCTCCTGCCTCGCGGTTTTGGGCACTGGCTCCGATGTGGGAAAAAGCATCGTGGTGACAGCGCTGTGCCGGATTTTTGCCAATCGCGGCATCAGGGTAGCCCCCTATAAAGCCCAGAACATGTCCAACAATTCCGGCGTGACCCCGGAAGGTCTGGAAATGGGCCGGGCACAGATTGTTCAGGCTGAGGCCAGCCGGATTGCACCCCATGTGGACATGAATCCGATTCTGTTAAAACCCACCAGCGATATCGGCTCCCAGGTCGTTGTTCTTGGAGAAGCCATCGCCAATCGGACGGCACGCGAATACCACCATCAGAAGGAAGGATTGTTTTCAACGGCTTGCCTGGCACTCGACCGGCTCCGGGAATCCTATGATCTGGTTGTTCTGGAAGGGGCCGGGTCCTGCGCGGAAGTCAATCTCATGCCCCATGATATCGTGAATTTTCGAATGGCTGAATATGCCAGGGCGCCGGTAATCCTTGTCGGCGATATTCACCGGGGCGGCATATTTGCGCAGCTCATCGGCACACTGGAATGCCTGCCGCAGGACTGCCAAGACCGGATTGCCGGGTTTATCATCAACCGCTTTCGCGGTGACATTTCCCTGTTTCAGGATGGAACACAGTGGATTGAATCCCGGTCCGGGAAAATCGTTTTCGGTGTTCTTCCCTGGGTCGACCGTATCGGGGTGGAAGCCGAAGATTCGGTTGTCATTGAAAACCCTGGCAAACCAGCACTTGACAGGGAAGCCGGGCCGGCCATCGCCATCATCCGCATTCCCCATATCTCCAATTTTACGGATTTTGATCCCCTGAACCGACTTGCCGGCATTTCGACTGCATTTCTTGAACAGCCTCAGGAACTTTCGCGTTTCAACGCCGTGATCCTTCCAGGGTCCAAAAACACCTGCTTTGATCTGAAATGGCTTCACCGGAATGGATGGTCTGCATTGCTCAAAACTTACGTCGCCAATGGCGGACATGTTCTGGGAATCTGCGGCGGGTATCAGATCTTGGGCACCCGGGTGCATGATCCGGACGGACTGGAAGGCCCTCCAGGCTCAACCGACGGCCTGGGGCTGTTGCCTGTCGAAACGGTTTTGAAAGCACCCAAGACCACGACGCTGAGCGCTTTTGAATGGAAGGGCGTTACAGGCAAAGGCTATGAAATCCACATGGGACAATCCCGGCGACTTGAAGGCGTTCCCCTCCTGACCATTACGGAACGCAACGGATTTGCCTGCCATGAAGCAGACGGCGCTCAGGCTGGTGATTTTTCAGTCATGGGAACGTATGTCCACGGCATTTTCGACACCCCTGGGATCACAAGGCTCTGGCTCGATCAGATCGGGCTTGGCCATGTTCCGGTTTCCCCCGATCACGGTCCTGTGGAACGGGATTTGGCATATGACCGGCTGGCAAACCATTTTGAGTCTTATGTGGATGTCGAAGCCATTCTATCAATCCTGACCGCATAAGGGTCGACACAACATAACAATGCACAATCATCGGCTTGCCGGTTTTTGTGTCTTTTGAGAAACTTCCAGGATGCATTCAAGGGGGGGGACATGGTGGAGCACATAATGGTTTTCCTTCCATTGTTTGAGGCTGAAACACGTCAAAATCTGGAAAAAGTCAGGCCCATTTCTCGAATTTCGCTATTACACCATACCCCATCATGCAATACAAATCACAGAAGGCCCCTGTCACGGTTTCAGAACCAGAAAATACAGATTTCCGGTATGTTGCAGATGGCCGGCAGCCACTTCGGCATACGGCCCGTTTCCCCAGAAGATGTCGGTCCGGCCCGGCCCGACAATGGCGCCGCCGGTGTCCTGGTTGAGTGCAAAGCGGCTGAAATGGTCCCATGATGTAATGCGGTTGTTCGAATCCACCAGCGGTTTTTGTGTTTGAATGAACACCAGCGATGTGGGCGGGAATATCCGGCGGTCAACCGCTACGGAGCGGCCCGGGGTCAGCGGCACCCCGATGCTCCCGATGGGGCCATCGGGTTCTGTCTTGAAGAATACATAACTGGGGTTGTAATTCAGGATATCGTCAATCTGATCCGGATGGGCCTTCAGATATTCCCGGATGCGCTGCATGGACATGTCCTGCTTTTGAATCAGCCCTTTTTCAATCAGAAGATTGCCGATACTCCGGTATGGTCTGCCGTTGGATCCATGATAATGAACATTCATGATTTGACCGGTATCCAGTCGAATTTTTCCCGACCCCTGAATCTGTAGAAAAAACAGATCCACGGGATCATCCACCCAGGCCAGAACCCGGGCTTTTCCCGACATGACCCCCGATTTTTCGATGTCTTTTCGCTCCCAGTACGGCACCACGGTTTTGCCAGACAGGCGGCCGGTTATTTTTTCGCCCTTGTATTTGTCGGAAAACAGGCCCAGGTTAACGGTCACCAGGTCGTCCGGAATTTCATACAGCGGGCAGGTGTAACGGGCACTCGAATTCAGGCTGCCATTCAGAAACGGCTCGTAATATCCGGTAAACAGGACCCGGCCGTCCGTTTCCCGTCCGGTGGACCGATACACGCGGTACCGGCTGTGAATGAATTCGGCAATGGCCTTGGAAGACGGGCGCGTCGCCATGAAATCCCGGAACACCTCCAGAGATTGAATGACATGGCTGATCGAATAGGTATCGGAGCCGAACACCAGGGTCTGGTCGGGAGACCGCTTCTTCAGATAGGTCAGGCTGTTTTCGATACCGGCGTTCAGCCCGTCTCCATTCAGATCGTCCTGGAACACCGGATAGTCCGATGGATCCAGGCGAATCATGGGAAGGGGTTGCGCGGGTTTGAAGAGGGAACAGCCGGAGAGGAAGAGCAGAAGACAGAGGGCGGAGATCAGAGATCGGAGGTCAGAGGTCGGGGGTCGGAGGACTGAGGTCGGAGGTCGGAGGTCAGAGGTCGGGGGTTGGAGGCCAGAGGTCAGAGGACGGAAGTCGGAGATCGGAAGTCGGTGGTCGGACGATGGAACGCAGGGGACGGAATTCATGTCGGGGCAGACTCCTCGTTCAGATATCGGGGACGGGATTCAACAGAGACCGGTTCAGGCATGGACTGGCTGCGTTTGCCGGATACGCCCAGTTCGGCCAGTTTTCGGGAAGGGGCCAGAACCCGCTTTTCAAATGATCCGGCTGTCTGATTATAGGTATCGACACATTTTTCAATGTCTTTTCCCAGACGGTTCAGATGACAGGCCATGGTGCAGAGCCGGTCATAGAGGGCCGCGCCCAGATCCCGGATTTCGTTCACATTCTCGGCCGTTTTTTCCTGGCGCCAGGCAAACGAGACGGTTTTTAACAGCGAGATCAGGGTGATGGGTGTGGCGATGATGACCCCCTTTGAGGCAGCGGCTTCTATCAATCCGGTGTCTCGGGAGACCGCTGCACTGAAAAAATTTTCACCCGGTATGAACAGCACCACAAACTCAGGCGATGGCTGAATCTGTTCCCAGTAGGATTTGGCGGCCAGTTTCTGAACATGGGTCATGACCTGGCGGGCGTGGCGGTCCATGGCCGCATCCTGTTCGGATTCAGTTTCAGCTTCCAGGGATTCCAGATAGGCGGTGATCGGCACCTTGGCATCCACCACGATCCGGCGGTCACCCGGCAGATGAACGATCATGTCGGGCCGAAGCAGACCGGTTTCTGACGAAACACTGAACTGCTGAAAAAAATCACACTGCTCGACCATGCCGGCCATCTCCACCACACGCTTCAGCGTGATTTCTCCCCATCGTCCCCGCACATGCGGCACCCGAAGCGCCCGGACCAGCTTCCCGGTTTCTTTTTGAAGCTGATTCTGAGCATTCAACAGCGATCCGATCTGTTCAGTTAGACCGGCATGGGCATTTCCGCGAATCCGTTCCACATCCTGAATCCGGGCATCATACCGGGCCAGTGCATCCTTTACCGGAGCCATGATATCGGTAACCATCATGGCCCGGTTTTCATTTTCCTGTTTGGCAGCATCCAGATACCGGGACAGGACCAGACCGGCGGTTTGCATGAAATCCTGATGGTTTTCCCGCAGAATACCCGAAGAAATGGACCGGTAGGCATCCATCAGTGACCCGCGGAAATCCTGAAGCAGGTCCATTTTTTCCGCGGCTGCAGCCCGTTCCGCTTCCAGAGTGGTCCTCAGTTCTGCGGCGTCAATCTGTGCAAAGACAATATCCTGCCTAACCTGATCCAACGCCTGTTGACGTGATTCGAGATCCTCTGACAGTCTGCGGTTGGTTTCGGTCAATGCAGCGGACTGGGCACGATATTCTGCCAGAACGCCTGCTGTTTGCCCTGACAGGATTCCCCGACCCAGAAACCAGCCGATGGCCATCCCGACCAGCACACCCATGACACCGACCGCCACATAGAGATAATCCGGCGTGATCCCGGTCATTTTTCCAGCTCGGTCAGTGGCCGGGTGAAGAGTCCGCTTTTTCCGCCGCTTTTTTCCAAAAGCCCGATATGGCCGATGGTCATGCCCCGATCATAGGATTTGCACATGTCATAAATGGTCAGACAGGCGACAGAGGCAGCGGTCAGTGCCTCCATCTCCACGCCCGTCTGATCCACCACGCGCACAGAGGCCTGAACCCGGATGGCCTGTCGCTCCGGCTCGGGGAAAAAGTCCACACTGGCATGTCGGATATTGAGCGGATGGCACATGGGAATCAGCTCCGATGTTTTTTTTGCGGCCATGACCCCGGCGATTCGGGCGGTTTCCAGAACATTGCCTTTTTTCATGGTGTTGCTTAAAATCATTTCCAGGGTTTCGGGCTTCATGAAAATCCGGCCGCTGACGGTCGCGGTCCGACGGGACGCCTCTTTTTCCGAGACATCCACCATGCGGACCCGGCCCTGGCCGTCGATATGGGTGAATGAATTCATGTGGTACCTCTTGAATGTTCGCTATAAAAAAATACGAAAAGGTTTTGGGTGTCGGGCTATGGGCTATGGGTTAAAAGCGGTTAAAAACGGATCCGAAGAACATCCCAGACATTGACAGAAACGATGTTGAATCATATTTTATTAGATTAAATTTATCAATCGATACATTGACAACAATGGATTCAAACATTACCAAAAGGAGTGCTTATGATTCATGTTGAAAACCTTAGCCGCTATTATCAGGATTTATGTGCGGTGAACGGAATCAGCTTCAGCATTCAGAAGGGAGAAATCGTTGGTCTGCTGGGGCCCAACGGCGCCGGAAAAACCACGACGCTGCGCATGCTGACCGGATTTCTGATGCCGTCATCGGGCCGGATTCAGGTTAAGGATTTTACCGTGGGAGAGAACACCCTTGCCATCAAAAAACTGATGGGTTATCTGCCGGAATCCGCGCCGCTCTATCACGACATGCTGGTTTATGACTACCTGGCGTATATCGCCGATATCCGTGGTCTGGAACCGGCCCTGAAATCCTCCCGGATTTCGGAAATGGTTCACTTGTGCGGCCTGAACACGGTCATGCACAAATCCATATCGGAACTCTCCAAAGGATTCCGGCAGCGGGTCGGTCTGGCCCATGCCATGATCGGTGATCCGGAAATCCTGATTCTGGATGAACCCACATCCGGGCTGGATCCCAACCAGATCGTGGAAATCCGTGAAATCATCAAACAGATCGGGCAGAAGAAAACCGTGGTTCTTTCCACGCATATCCTCAGCGAGGCCGAGGCTACCTGCGATCGCATCATGATCATTCATCAGGGAAAAATTGTGGCGGACGGCTCGACCGAATCCATCAAACAGTCGGCCGGTGGCAAGCCCATGCTGATGCTGACACTGGAGCAGGCGGATTTCCAGGCGGTTCAGACCCGTCTGTCCGCCGTTTCCGGCGTATCGGAAATCACGCAGATTCCCACCCCCGATTCCGAGGTGCTTCATCTCAAGCTGACCTGTGCATCGGACAGCACCCGCCGGGATGTGTATCAGGCCATTCGCCAGACTGACTGGATGCTGATGGAATTCCGGTCGGAAACCCAAACCCTGGAAACCATTTTCCGAGAACTGACCCTGGAGAACTGACATGCGCGCTGCTCTGCATATTTGTAAACGGGAATTTGCTTCCTATGTTGTGTCACCCATTGCCTATATCGTTATTTCGGCCTTTCTGGTGGTGACGGGATGGTTTTTCTTTTCCACATTTTTCATTCACAATCAGGCAAGCCTGCGAAATTTTTTCTCGCTGTTGCCTGTCATTTTTTCCTTTATCATTCCGGCGGTCACCATGCGCCTGATGTCCGAGGAATTCAACATCGGCTCCTATGAAACCCTTCTGACCCTTCCCGTGACCTTTCGGGATGTCATTCTGGGCAAATTTCTGGCCGCATCCCTGTTTGTGGCAATCATGCTGCTGCCCACCCTGTTTTACCCCATCACCATTTCTCTTCTGGGGTCCCTGGACTGGGGGCCGGTGGTCGGCGGGTATATCGGGGCGATGCTTCTGGGATCGGCCTATGCGGCCATCGGCCTGTTTGCATCGGCCCTGACCCGGAATCAGATCATCGCCTTCATCATCGGCGTGGTTGTCTGCTTTTCACTGACCCTGGTTGACAAGATGCTGTTTTTCATGCCCAAAACCCTTCTCGGATTCTTTGAGTACATGGGCGCGGATGTTCATTTTCAAAACATCGCCCGGGGCGTCGTGGACACCCGCGATCTGATCTATTTTATCTCGGTGGGCATTGTCGCGCTGTATGGGGCACGACTGGTCATGGAAGAAAAAAATTAAGGAGTCTGTTCATGGCAAAACAAACCACATCTACTAACCGGATCAAATTTCTGGCCTACATCGTTCTGATCATTCTGGTAAACATCGCGGGAATGACGCTGTTTGCCCGCCTGGATCTGACCGAAAACAAGATGTATTCCCTGTCGGATGTCAGCAAAACCGTGGTCAAAACCCTGTCCGAGCCGCTGACGATCCATGTGTTTTTTACAAAAAACCTTCCGGCACCCCATAACAGTACCGAGCGGTATCTGCATGATCTGCTGGAAGAATATGCGATATATGCCAGTTCCAACTTCAATTACCGGTTTTACGATGTCAATCCCAATGGCGCCGGTTCCGGAGCAGGGGCAGAGGAAACCCAGCGGCTGGCCGAAACCTACGGGATCAACCCGGTTCAGATTCAGGCCATTGAAAACGATGAGATCAAATTTCAACGGGCCTATATGGGACTGGTCATCGTGCATGGCGATCTGGTTGAAAAAATTCCGGCCATTACCATGACCGACGGACTGGAATACAAACTGACCACAGCCATGCAGAAACTGAACAACAAAATCAGTGCGCTGTTGCGGGTGAAAGATAAAATTCAGGTCAGACTGATTCAGTCATCGTCCCTGGATCAGATTGCGCCTTATATGGGGTTGAAGGATCTGCCCCGACTACCGTCTGAAGTTGAATCACTGGTGAAAAAACTGAATGGCCGGATGTATGACCGGCTGGTGTTCGAACGGGTTGACCCCTCTGTCGATCCCGGTCTGAATTCGGAAATCGAGACCCAGCACATCATGAGCCTGAAATGGCCGGAACTGGACAGCGGCAAGGTGGCTGCCGGAACCGGAGCCATTGGTATACTGATTCGGCACAGTGATAAAACCATCAGTATTCCGCTGCTTCAGGTCATTCAGATTCCTATCATCGGAACCCAGTATCAGCTCTCGGAATTGAGTGCGATCGAAACCGCCATCAATGATCAGGTGGAGGCCATGATCGACATCAACGAGGATATTGGATATCTGGCCGACCATGGAACTCCGGGACTTTATGGCCCTTCCCCCATGGCACCGATGCCCAGGCAGTCACCGGATTCTCTGGAAACCTTCCGGTCCCTGGCCGAGAAAAACTACACGGTTCGGGAAGTCAAACTGAAAGACGGGGTGATTCCGGACAGTTTCAACGCCCTGGTGATTGCCGGGCCCAAGGAACCGTTTTCCGATTATGCGCTTTTTCAGATCGATCAGTATTTGATGAAAGGGAAAAATCTGGCGATCTTCTATGACACGATCCAGGAATCGGCTGCACCCATGCAGGGCATGTTTCAACAGCCAACGGGTCAGTATGTTCCGGTGAATACGGGTTTGGAAAAGCTTCTGGAACATTACGGCGCCACAGTTCAGCCGTCCATTGTCATGGATGAAAACTGCTTCAAGCAGCAGGTTTCCCAGCAGATGGGCGGTGGAGAAAGAAGCCTGTATTTCGCCCCGATGATCAAGAATGAAAATATTTCCAAGGATTTTCCCTTCATGAAAGGCATCCGGGGTCTCGTGGCCTACAAGATTTCGCCGGTGACGGTCGATGCGGAAAAAATCAAGGCCAACGGTCTTCAGTCCAGCGTTCTGTTCCGATCATCGGAAAAATCCTGGGAAATGCGGGATCATATCAATCTGAATCCCATGATGATTTCACCACCATCTCCCGGTTCGGACAAGGCCAGTCGGAATCTGGCCATGATGATCTCCGGCGAGTTTCCATCCTATTTCGCCGGAAAACCGATTCCGGAAAAACCCATAGAACAAAAAGATGATAAAACAGATGACACGGATGAATCACCAACCGATTCAGACCAGACGACAAAAGCCCCTGAAACAGACAATCAACCGGTGACAAAGCCAGAAATTGATTTGTCCCAGATTAAAGGGGATAAAAAAATCATCGAAAAGGGACGTCCGGGAAAAATCATTCTGGTGGGTTCTTCGGAAATGTTGAAGGACATCATTCTGGACGAGGAAGGCAGAAGTCCCAATGCCGTATGGGTGATGAACGTTCTGGATTATCTGAACAACCGGGAAAACACGGCGGTCATGCGCAGCAAGGAGCAGCGCCTCAATCCCCTGACGGATGCCGGGCCAATGGTCAAAACCGCAATCAAGGTCTTTAACACCATCGGGCTTTCGATTCTGGTCATTCTGTCCGGGCTGGTGGTCTATTTTCGAAGATCGGCCAGAAAACGGAAGATTCAGGCGATGTTTGCGTGAAAGGAGCCCTACCATGACAATAAGAAAAGAATATGTGTTTATCGCAGTCGCCATCATCGCTCTCTCGGCGTATCTGATATTCAAAAAATCGGACCGGACCGGTTATCAGATGCCAGCAGTTCCCACGCTTGCAGCATCCGATATCACCAAGGTGGAAATGGCCAGACAGACCGGGACGGTAACGCTGGAAAAAACCGACGGACAATGGCGCCTTCAACCCGGTAATTTTCCCGCTAACATGGATAAGCTCACGGGCATGTTGCAGGCGCTTGAAAAGCTGTCCCTGACCACGCTGGTTTCCGAGTCCGGAAGTCTGGACCGGTATGATCTGGGAGACAACCAGAAAATCCGGGTCCGGGCATGGACCGGATCCGATCTGAAGCGGGATTTTGATATGGGCAAGGTCGCACCGACCTATCAGCATACGTTTGTCAGACTTCCGGACAAACCTCAGGTTTATCATGCGCTGAACAATCTCAGAAGCCAGTTTGAGGAAACCGTGGAAGGTCTGAGAAACAAAATTGTTCTGTCGTTCAATCCGGCGGATGTGTCGGAATTTGCGATCACATCCGGTGACACGGTTTTGAAACTGATCAAAACCGAGGCACAGAAAGAAGCGAAGCCAGAAGCACCCGGCCAGATCGAAACACCGAAAGATGGTTCTGAAACACCAAAAGAGCCGGAAATTGTCTGGCAGACCGATCAGAATGAAAAAGCGGACATCACTCAGGTTGACCGGCTGCTGGGTACCCTGTCCAGCCTGAGATGCGATGGATTTCTGAATGACAAAAATCCCGGGGATTTTACCGGGCCGATTCTGAAAATTGAGTTGAAAGGGAAAACCGAATTGATCCTGTCTGTCTTTGACAAATCAGGCCCCGAAGAGAAAACGTATCCGGCGGTCTCATCTGATAACCCATATGTGTTTATACTGTCTGATCGTCAGGTGGATGTGCTGAAAGACGGTCCCAAGCAACTGCTCCAGAAATAAATGGCGGGAAGGATGAAGATGAAAGACTATAGGCTGAAGACCCAAGGAGGCTGCTTCCTGCAATCCGCCTTCTGAAACCATTTCTACGATCAGATGAGATACGAACAGCGCTTCACGCATCACGAGATACGCTTCGCGACGTAAATGTGTCATCGATCTTTCACGCTTTCAGGGCAAGTCTCAGGCGATTGTAAAACAACGGTAAAACCGGATTTAGTCGTTTCCATGGCTGGTAATCCGGCTTACAACCCCTATATTATGTTCAATAATTGACAGAATTCACTGTTTGCAACCCCTGAAAGGCGACCCCCATGACGATTCATGAAACCATGATCATCAGACCCCTGGTTCGATGGCTGGCCCTGATCATTTTTAAATTTTCAGGATGGAAAACCAGCGGAGAAAAACCCGATCTTGAAAAATATGTCATCATCGCGGCACCGCACACATCCAACTGGGATTTTCTGTTTACCCTGTGCGTGGCGTTTATTTATCGAATCAGTCCCCTGATCATGATGAAAGATACCTGGTTTTTCTGGCCCATGGGGATGCTATTCCGGTGGATGGGCGCACTCCCCATCGATCGGACGCAATCCAATAACATTGTGGCACAATCGATTGACGCATTTCATCAGCGTCATCAACTGATTCTGGTGGTTCCCCCCTCCGGAACCCGAAACCGGGTGGCCCGATGGAAAACCGGATTCTATCATATTGCTGCCGGCGCAAATGTTCCCATTGTGCTGGGATTTCTGGATTACCGCCGAAAAGTCGGCGGATTCGGACCGGTTATTCTACCCACCGGGGATATACAGCAGGATATGATCAAAATCCGTCGGTACTACAGCGACATCAGCGGGAAATATCCGGCGATGCAGATTCATCCACCGATTTTTGCTGCGGAAATCGCTGAATAATATTATCGTGAAGCGTGGTTCGTCGGTCGTATACCTGGTTTCAAGAAGGCAGGCTGCAGGCAGCATACTTTTTCATCCTTCATCCTGCCACCTTCATCCTTATTTTTATGGGCATTTATGCAGACAAATCGTGACCATCTTTATCGCCGCGCCAGACTTCTGGCGCTGATCACCATCTATTACAATATCCTGGAAGGACTGGTTTCGGTCTATTTTGGTCTGGAAGATGAAACCCTTTCCCTTCTGGGTTTTGGAATGGATTCCTTTGTGGAGGTGATTTCCGGAATCGGGGTATGGCACATGATCCGGCGACAGGAGACACAACCGGATGTCAATCCGGATCAATTTGAAAAACAGGCGCTTCGAATCACCGGTTTGTCTTTTTATCTGCTGACCGCCGGACTCATGGTTTCTTCCCTGATCAACGGGCTCATGGGACATCGGCCCGAGACCACCTTCTGGGGAATCGTGATATCCCTGATTTCCATCCTCACCATGGGGCTGCTCATTCATTTCAAAATGAAGGTCGGCCGGGCGCTGAATTCACAGGCCATTGTGGCGGATGCCCATTGCACCCGGGCCTGCCTGATTTTATCCCTGGTTCTTCTGGTTGCAAGCGTTTCCTATGAAATGACGGGATTGGGCGGTATTGATCTTGTAGGCTCCCTGTTGATTGCCTGGTTTTCCTTCCGCGAGGGACAGGAGTCATTTGAAAAGGCCCGCGGGATTGCCTGTTCCTGTGGCAGCGCCTGTCAGAATCCGGGCGCCGAAATTCAGGGATTGAACAAACCGAATTCATGAGTCGAATTTGTCACATACGACATATCGGCCCAATTCTTACACCACCTGCTTGCGGGTGACACAATCACATCGAGGGGAAAAATGACGATGATCGAAGAACAGGTTGGAACGGTCACGGTAAAACGGGGACTGGCGCAGATGTTGAAAGGTGGCGTGATCATGGACGTGGTGACGCCGGAACAGGCCAAAATCGCAGAAGATGCCGGCGCATGCGCTGTCATGGCGCTGGAGCGCGTGCCGGCGGATATTCGGGTGCATGGGGGTGTCGCCCGCATGAGCGACCCGGAAATTATTCTTAAAATCATGGAGACCGTCTCAATTCCGGTCATGGCCAAATGCCGGATCGGTCATTTTGTTGAAGCCCAGGTGCTGGAATCCATCGGTGTGGACTATGTTGACGAGTCAGAGGTGCTGACACCGGCGGACAAACTGCATCATGTCAACAAACATCTGTTTAAAATTCCCTTTGTATGCGGATGCCGCAATCTGGGTGAAGCGTTGAGACGAATCGGAGAAGGCGCTGCCATGATCCGCACCAAGGGCGAAGCCGGAACCGGAGACGTGGTCGAAGCGGTTTTTCACGCCCGCACCGTATTGGGTGAAATCCGAAGGCTCGCCACCTTGCCCGAAGAAGAGCTGATGGCTTTTGCCAAAGAGATTGGCGCACCGTATGAACTGGTGAAGGAAACCCGGGAGTTGGGCCGGCTGCCGGTTGTCAATTTTGCGGCAGGCGGCATTGCCACACCTGCGGATGCGGCCCTGATGATGCAGTTGGGCGTAGATGGCGTGTTTGTCGGGTCCGGAATTTTTAAATCGGGTGATCCGGCCAGTCGCGCAAAGGCCATTGTCGAGGCCACCACGCATTTTCGGGATCCGGAAATTATCGCCAGGGTCAGCCGGAATCTGGGCGAGCCCATGGTGGGGCGGTCCGTGTCATCCATGCCGGAAAACGAGCTGCTTGCGGTTCGGGGGTGGTGATGCCGGTTGATCGGAACATTGGTGTCCTGGCATTACAGGGTGGATTTGCCGAGCACATCCACCGGTTGAAAACCATGGGCATTTCGTGCGCGGAAATCCGGCTGCCACAGGATCTGACCGGTTTGGACGGGCTGATCATTCCAGGCGGGGAATCCACAACCATCGGAAAGCTGGCCGTCACCTATGGACTGATGGAGCCGATTCGCCGGATGGCCCAATCCAGGCCTGTCTGGGGAACCTGCGCAGGGGCTGTATTTATGGCCAATCAGGTTCAGACGTCCCAGCCCGTCCTGGGCCTGATGGATATCACCATCCAGCGCAATGCATTTGGCCGCCAGGTCAGCAGCTTTGAAGCCGACCTGGATGTCCCATTTCTGCCACTGGATCAGAATGGGCAATCCTCACCGTTTCATGCCATATTCATCCGGGCACCCCTGATCGAAAATGTGGGGAAAGGGGTTGAGGTGCTGGTCAGGCTTCCTGACAGCCGCATTGTTGCCGCCCGACAGGGTCATTTTCTGGTCACGTCATTCCACCCGGAGTTGACAAATGATGACCGCTTCCACCGATATTTTCTGGATCTGAAATGAGTGGTGAGTAGTAAGTAGTGAGATAGGAGTGATGAGAAATCGGACTGAATGGACCTGGCATGCGTCGGTCAAAAACTGATTCCCTGCTGAACGCGCTGGTCGCGAATGAAAGAGGTGACATATTCGAGCTGGACGGGTATGCAGCGGTCGGCATGTCCGGAACGACACTGACCCCGCTCACCCTCCAGCAGACCCGGATCATGCCTCATGGCAGCGAGCTGATGTTTCTGCCAAACCGGATTCCGATCCTCTTCAACCGCTCAACCGGACGGACCGAACCGGTTCCGGTCCATCCGTCGGATTTGAAGATGCGGCTTTATCCCGTGGCCGCCTTCAACTCCCCGGGATATGTCATCACCCGGTTATGTGCACATACAAGAGAACCGGATATAGCCGACCTCCCCCTGTTTTCGTATGGCGCGGTGGGCTGGGGAGCCGGAACTTTCCGGTCAGCGGTTATCTGGATTGACCGTGAACCCAGGCAGGATCTGCGCTTCATGAAACACAAAGATGTCGTTGCCGGAATCAAATGGGTTCAAAAAATCATGCCGGAAAACCGGCTGCGCCAGCATCTGGAGACCTGTGCACTGACCTATGGATGCCCTGCCGGCAAAAATTTTTTTCTGGGCCGGTATGAGGCACCGCTGCCGACTTCCCGGATCTGCAATGCCAGGTGTTTAGGCTGCCTGTCCCTTCAGAAGGACAGCGATATCCCCACCAGCCAGAACCGGATCTCATTTACGCCGTCTGCTGAAGACATTGCGGAAGTGGCCCTGTTTCACATCGACCGGGTTTCGGCCGCTGTTGTCAGTTTCGGTCAGGGATGCGAAGGCGATCCCCTGTTTGCGGCGGATGCGATCGGACCCGCCATTGGCCTGATTCGATCCCGGTCATCCCGGGGAACCATCAACATGAACACCAATGCCAGCCGGCCCGATATTCTGGAATCCTTGATCGATGCCGGGCTTGACAGCATCCGGGTCAGTCTGAACAGCGTGAGTGAAGAAACCTATCAAGCGTATTTCAGACCTGTCGGTTACTGTTTTTCCCACGTTCTGGAAAGCATTGCACTGGCGCTGAAACGGGGAATTCATGTGGCGATCAATTACCTCAATATGCCCGGTGTCACGGATATGCCTCAGGAGTTTGACGCACTGAAACGGTTCCTCAATCAATATCCGATTCATCAGATTCAGTGGCGGAACCTCAATTTTGATCCGATTGGTTATTATGAGGTGTTGCATTCGACACCAACGCCGGAGAAACCAATCGGGATTGATACGATCATCGGAATGCTTCGCCGGGAATATTCTTCTTTGCAGCACGGATATTTCAATCCACCCAAGGAAAAATGGCATACCCAATGCAACATATCATGTAACGAGTCAGGTATTCAGGAGCCAGAATCCAGGAGTCAGAATAAGGGACCCATCAAAGAAGTTTGAAGACTTGGTGGTTTGGCGGAAAGCCCATCAGTTTGTGTTGCCATGGTGATGTTTCTGAGCCAACCCAGTTGATTGAATAAGTCAGTAAATTACGGGAAGCTTACATGCGGGCTATTCTGAATTCTGACTCCTGAATTCTGAATACCTGAGTAGTTACCATATTATGGGAAATATGCTATGAAATGGCTGAAGGCCTGTGTCATTTTTGACGCGCCTGACCTGCAAATGGCCGAAGATTCCATTTCCGGAATTTTTTATGATCTGGGATTAAGCGGCGTGGTCGTGGAAGATCCGTTGATGACGCCCTTGGAAGGATGGGGCGATGATGCGGTATCCAGACCTGAGTTTCACTCGGTCAGCGGCTATTTTCCCTGTCATGACAACCTGGATCGAATAAAGAGCCGACTGGAAACCGATATGGCTGAACTGGGGCGTCATCTGCATATGACCTGTCGCGTCGTGTATCACGATTCCGATGATGAGGATTGGGCCGAGTCCTGGAAAGCCTATTTCTGGCCACTCCGGCTGTCGGATCGTCTGGTGGTCAAGCCCACCTGGCGGGATTATACACCCGAACCGGGGGACATTGTCATTGAAATTGACCCGGGCATGGCGTTTGGAACCGGAACCCATGCCACAACCATGCTGTGCGCCCGCATGATTGAAAAATATGTTTCCTCGGGAAAAACCGTATTGGATGTGGGTACCGGATCCGGTATCCTGATGATTGCAGCAGCCAGACTGGGGGCTAAAACCGTATATGGCATTGATTCGGATCGAACCGCCTGTCTGATCGCCTGTCAAAACCTCCGGCTCAACCATATTTCCCATGACCGGTTTCTGGTCGTTGCAGGCCAGTTGATCGACTGTATCGCGGAAAAGCCCGATGTGATCGTGGCCAATATTCTGACCGATGTCATTCTGGCGTTACTCAATCCACTGCCTGAAATCATGCGTACATGCGGCATCTTCATCTGTTCCGGCATCATCGAAGCCAACGCGCCAAAAGTCATTGACCGGTTGCAGGCACAGGGGTTTCAGATTCTGGAAGAATCAACGCAGGAGGGTTGGTCATGTATTGTCAGTATTTATCCGAGCGCCAGGGACTGAATCATCTCCCATGAATCCTATCCGGCGTCATCCAAACCCCCTGTTCCATTTGCGGAATAACCATCTGTGTGGCGACGTCGGCGGCATGGTTGCGGTATGCTCGTCACACCCGCTGGTTATTCAGGCTGCCATGGAACAGGCCGTGACAGAGGGGCGGTCCCTGCTGATTGAAGCCACAGCCAATCAGGTCAACCAGTCCGGCGGATACACAGGAATGACCCCCGCCGGTTTTTCCGCATTCATCCGCCGACTTGCCGAATCTGCGGGCCTGCCGGATGAGGAGATCATCATCGGCGCCGATCATCTGGGCCCCCGTGTCTGGAAGACCGAAACCGCCGCGATTGCCATGGCAAAAGCCGCTGAACTGGTTTCCCATTGTGTGGCCGCAGGCTTTCAAAAAATTCATCTGGATACCGGGATATGCTGCGCCGATGATCCGGGCACGGTTCTGCCACCTGAAATTGCCGCCGGGCGGGCCGCAACGCTTTGCCTGGCGGCAGAGGCTGCTGCAACTGATCGCCGCCATCCGGACCTGCCGCTGTATGTGATTGGAGATGACGTGCCGCCGCCCGGAGGGGGCCTGGATGGTATCGGCCAATTGACCATCACCCATCCGGATGATCTGTTTTCATCGCTGGCGCTGCATGAACAGGCTTTTCGGAATGCCGGACTGGACTCCGCCTGGCAGCGGGTGGTCGGTGTGGTGGTCCAGCCCGGCGTGGAATTCGGCGACCGGGTGATCGCCGCTTATGATCGGGACCGGGCCGCAGCGCTTTCTGCCTGTCACACTCAACTGCCGGGTTTGATGACCTTTGAAATTCACGCCACGGATTATCAGACCTCCAAGGCATTGGATCAGATGATTCAGGATCATTTTATTCTGCTGAAGACCGGCCCCTGTCTGACCTTTGCCTTTCGAGAAGCGGTTTTTGCTCTGACATATATCGAGGACGCCTGGCCCGGTATTCATCAACGGTCGAACCTGCGCCAGGTCATGGAAACCCTTATGAATAACCATCCAATGCATTGGCAGTCCCATTATCCACAGGACCGAACAGAATCATTAGATTTTTTGAGACCGTACAGCTTTCGGGACCGCATCCGCTATTACTGGGCTTATCCCGAGGCAACAACCGCATTCGAACGGCTGATCCAGAACATGAGTCGCCCCATTCCCGACGCCCTTCTGCGGCAGTTTTTTCCGGATCTCTATCCTGAAATTGCGTGCGGCGCACTCAAACCTGATCCGCAGACACTCATCAAACATCGCATTCAAGCTGCCCTGAAACCCTATGCGAATGCCTGTCTGCAGCGCGATGAGCAAACTGGCTAACTAAAGCAATAAATCGGTTTCCCTTTGTGCCTCTGTTCCTTTGCCACTTTGAACCTGAATGAAGCGATCGATCCATCCGGAGTTTAGCAATGTCTTCATCCTGGCCCTTCTTTTTTCATTTAGCCTGTTTGAAGATGGGAGACTCGGACCATGAGAATCGTCCTGCTATACGCGCCACCCTGGAAAATTGCACGGAATGGTGATCCGATATACCCCCCTGAAGAAGGCCCTCCGGATAATGTCGATCCCGCAGCCGTCACTGAAGGTGATTTTCTTCAGTCTCCCTATGGGCTGCTGACACTGGCCGCACAAGCATTACGATGTGGATTCAGCGTTCAGACGTTGAATGTGTCCAATTTCCCCTGGATGAATATCGAAAATCTTGTTTGCCACCTCAATGCCGATCTGTTCGGACTTTCATGCGTCACGGAAAACCGGCGCGGCGTGGCGATGCTGGCACAACTGATTCGAAACCTTCATCCCAGAGCCCATATTGTTGTTGGCGGACCCCATGTCACGGCGCTGCCGATCGAAACCCTCCGTCATATTCAAGCTATCGACACCGTGGTCGTTGGAGAGGGGGAAGAAACCTTTCTGGAACTCATTCGATGTCTTCAGGAACATCAATCGACTCAGGGAATTCCCGGAACCGCCTGGCGTTCTTCAACCGGCTTCCATCTCGGCCCCCCGCGAGAGCGAATTGCAGACCTGGATATGCTGGCCCCTCCAACAGACTATTTTGAGCTGCATACCCTGCTCACCTCACGCGGGTGCCCGATGCAGTGCACCTTCTGCAGCAGCAGAATGATGTGGGGGAAACGGGTGAGCTTCCATTCTGCAGAATACGTGCTGGATATGCTGGAGACGGCAATAAATCGACAAGGCCAGCGAATACTGTCGATCAAGGATGATACATTCACGGCAGACAGGCCTCGGGCACTGGCGATCTGCGATGGGATCCGAAAAAGGCACCTGGAGTTCATCTGGAGCTGCGATACCCGGGCAGACTATCTGGATGAAGCGCTACTGTTTGAGATGCGACAATCCGGGTGCATCCGGATCAGTATGGGCGTGGAGTCCGCTTCAACCGACATTTTAAGAAATATCAATAAACAGCTATCACTGGAGCGGCTCTTTGATGTCACCCAGGCAGCCAGGCGATATGGCATTCAAATCCGATACTACATGATGGCCGGAAACCGGGGAGAAACCCTGGAAACCTTCAAGCAAAGCCTGGATTTTATCAGCAGAGCCAAACCCAACCAGTTTGTTTTTTCACAACTTCACCTGTATCCGGGCACAAAGGAATTCGACATCTTTATGCGACACGGACTGGTATCCCCAGCCATATTTTTCACACAGAATTTTTTCTGCCTCACCTGCTTTGCCGGCAACCGGTCCGATGAAAAATGTATCCGGAAAATACTCAGCACCATATCCGGTGTTCAGAACTGCTGGGAATACGGTGTGGCGGATTACCAGAAGGCCCTGACCCGAATGCCGAACATGCATTCACTTCATGTGGACGTGTGTCGGGCTTACCTGCGGGAAGGAAATCCGGATGCTGCCGAGCGACACCTGCACCGTGCGGTCGCGCTGGATTTTTTTCTGCCCGGACTGATTCATAATTTATATGCATGCATTGCTGCAGCACGAACCGATATCGACAGGTGCAAATTTCATCTGGATGAGGCATTCGCCATTCACCCCTACCAGGTCGTCATCGAAAATATGGAGCGATTGGAGTCCTGGCTGAACAACCGGAACACGCAGGCCGGGGCACCGTTGACACTGTCACCAGGGGATGGGTTCGAAAGCACGTTTATCTGCAGACAGCCGGAATGCCCGGACCCTGTTTGGCGGAATTGATGTCGAGGAATCCAGGATGTCATTATTTTCATATCCTTCACCATTAGATCGTTTTGGGGAATTCTGAATCAGGCGCCTAAAGAAGGAACGCCATTACGGTAAAAATCCAGAATACCGATACACCCACTGCCGCCACTGCAATTTCTTTCAATATTTCGACCATGCCCCCTCCCGTTTTCATACCTCCTCAGGCCCGGACTCTGCCCTGGAAGCTGACCGACTGATAAGATTTACCTCACGAATGCCTGGAAAAATTCTGCCCTGCACGCGATTTTTATTTTAATTTCATATTTTTTGAGTTAAAATATTAACCAATGGCAAACATATGGTCAATATAATTTTTTCTATTGGTTAAAAAATATTATGGCTATTGATTTTAATCAGGAGTTAAAAGAAGCTATGCCGACAGAATCGCCTGAATATCTTTATAATTGTTTTATAAAGGCTTTAGAATTTGAAGCCTCCAGGAAAGGGTATGGCTTTAAGTCATTTTTAGCTGTTGCAGCAGCCACTTCGAATGCATACATCACGCAAATTTTTAAGAGAGAAAAAAACGCATCTTTTGGAAAACAAATTCAGATTTCCCAATCACTGGGTTATTCATTTGAAGAATTTTTGCGTTTGGGCCGTTCCCTTCTTGAAACTGGCAGTCCACCAGTCCCTGTGCCGCCCCCTGAACATTCCCTGATCGTTCAGGTTAACTCCCGGACCGAAAAAGACCGTCTGATCGGTATCAGCGATAATTACCGGGGTATCCCCCTCTATGAATCCGGAAAGCTGGCCGCCGGGGTTAATGGCATCGAATTCGATCCGTATGAAGAACCCATCTCAACCGTCGTGATCTACATACCCGAACTGAAAGGATGTTCCAAACACAACCTCGCCGCACTCAGGGTTGGGGGTAATTCGATGGAGCCGGCCATCTCCAAGGGATCAATCGTGGTGGTGGATCTCGATGACAGGGCCTTTGCAAACCGGAAAGTGTTCTGTGTGAATTACGCTCAGGGGGGGGACAATATTGCGGCGATAAAGCGGATTCAGCAGTGGGATAGCGGTTTTATTCTGGTGAGTGATAACGTAACGGATTTTCCACCGGAGATCACGGAATTGGACTGGAATAATCTTTGCGTGGGGCGGGTTGTCTGGATGTGGCGGGATATCCGGAATATTTAGCGCCTGATCGGATATGCCATGGCATGGCATATACGGGGTCACCCCAAAATTGGGTTTGGCACATGCTGATTATAACAAATTTGGGGGTTATATCAATTTGATGCCAAAAAGGTGGTCAAGATCCATAGGAGCGGCATGTTAGGTTCTGAAGATTTTGGAATCCGCCGGTGCTCATTTACCCCTGGTTTTTTTCATGACGGAATGGACAAACTGTCCGAACGCCCGGTCTTTCTTGCGCTTTTCAACATAAGATAATTCGTGAAAGTCCGATTCCTTCTTGAGCTTCAGGTAATTCTGATAATGCGCCGCATTGAGCTCGTGCTGCTCGATGGCATTCCGGACGGCGCAACCCGGTTCGTTGGTGTGACTGCAATTGGTGAAACGGCAGCTTTGCGAAAGCTCTCGAACATCAGCAAAGCTATCGTCTATTCCTTCGCTGACGCCCAGCATCCCGAGTTCGCGCATACCCGGCATATCGATCAACAGACCCCCATCCTTAAGCATGATGAGCTGGCGACGCGTGGTCGTATGCCTGCCCTCCCCGGTGTCGCTGACGTCTCTTGTTTCCAATCCGGAATCACCCATGAGATGATTGATAAGCGTTGTCTTTCCAACGCCGGATGAGCCAAGCAAGCAGTACGTCTTCCCGGAAACCATGATTTCCCGGATCTGATCAATACCCTCTCCGGTTACATTGCTCAGGGTGATAATTCCGGCACCTATTCCCGAATAACGGATCTTTTTTATCAATTGATCGAGCGCCGCCGGACTGATCAGATCGGTTTTGGTCAGAAGTAACAACGGTTCTATATGGCCTTCATTCACCATCACCAGATACCGCTCAAGTCTTCGCACATTGAAATCAACGTGGCAGGACTGAACAATGAAGGCCACATCAATATTTGCGGCAATCATCTGAAACGCGATATTTTTCCCGGGTGTTTTTCGTCTCAGGAACGACTTCCTCGGCAGGATGTGATGAATGCTCGCGTGGGTTCCATTATCGCGATAGTGCACACAGACCCAATCACCGACACAGGGCAAATCGGTTGAAGATTGGGCGGTGAAGAGAAATTTCCCCGTGAGTTCGGCAGGTATCTCCCCATGTTCATTTCTGATGACATATCGGTCCCGATCAACCGCTGTCACCCGAGCAACGGCTCCGTCGGAACCACACAGCTCTCTGGCCTGATCCTTTAACCCATTGTCTAAACCGACTTCGCTAAGCGCCACTGCAGCAAACCTCTCTCATTATAAAACTTTCAAGATAAAAATTTGGGGTGCGTTATCGGTCGGGGATGGCCGACAATTTTTCAGGGCGTCAGCCGCAAAAGGCCTATCCCCTTCCCGCTGCCTTCCCAAAATCATTATCTTGAAAGCTATCGTATTTTTCGCACGGCACGGAGACTACCGATCTTTTGGTATAGAATCACGCTGCTCCACAGCATTTCTTGTATTTCTTTCCACTTCCGCAAGGGCATGGATCGTTCCTCCCTACTTTCGTTGAGACAAGCGGTTTCAGTGGATTCAACGCTTTTTCCAAATCAGAAATATCCTCTGGTTTGTCCATCTCGAATCCGATGATGTAATGCCATCCGTGAGCCTTGCATGTTTCCGCAACATACTGAGCGCGTTCTTCCGTGTGAACGCGAGCCATGATGGGTCTCTTTTTTGATCCTATATTCGACATTTTTTACCTCATTTTTTTGATCTTCATCAGGGCTAAAGTGTATTGACTGACTCTTCTTGCCCGTGAGCCATCTATAAGACGATCCATACGAGTCAATCCGCAGGAATACTGCCCCCTGGAAGCTCAATTATGGGATTCGTGCAGTTCACTACTGTAACCATTGGGCATGAACAATATCACCGATCGCTGAATTGGGCTTGGCTTTAAATTGGTCCACTTGTATTAATGTCTTGTTCTCGGCGTCGGTGTCGGTATCGGGGTCGATCTGTTTGAAAAATTTTCGATACCGATACCGATACCGACCCCGACGCCGAGATTCTGGTCTGTAGTGGGCGAAGTTAGAACCAAGTCCGCTGAATTTAATCCGACGGGTATTCCTGTATGTTATTTCAAGAACATTTGTCAATTTTTTTAATGGAATAGAAACAGCAGGAATCGTTTTCAGAACCCATCCGATAGAGAGAGTGGACAGCTTTCAGACGAGAATATGCAAGATGGAAAATGTAGCAGCTAAATCATCGTAATATGTTCTGGCCCATCTGTCACCTCTCCGATGATCGCGGCATGGGAAATGCCGTTATCCTTCAGATTTTACAGAAGCGCATCCGCCTGCGCGCCGGAAATGCTGATCAACAGACCTCCGGAGGTCTGTTGATCAAAAGAAATATCCTGGAGAACCCGGTCCACGTTCGGGCCAAAGGTCACCATGTTTTCCCGGAATTCCCGATTTTTGTATGCGCCCGCCGTCACCAGTCCCATGGCGGCATATTCCCTTGCCACCATCGTACTGGGTGGAACCGCCATGAACGGGGGAAAAGGAACCGTGTTGGGAACTGCACTGGCCAGCCTGCTTCTCGGCATACTCCGAAACGGTCTGGTCATTCTGAGCATTCCTTCGTATTACCAGCAACTTCTGATCGGGCTGATCATCCTTGTGGCCGTGGTGGTGTCGGAGCTGAAGCCCAACCCATGAGGACAATCGGCCCGAAAGACAACCCTGAACCGTAACCCAACATTTTCGGTGTGGATTTCATTCCCGAAGCCAAAGAAGCCATCCAAACCGGAAAAATCGACGGCAGCATTGCCTACAGCATGCGGGCCTACGGCAAGGCCGCCATCGTTCTGGCGCTGAAAACCATTCAGAAGCATCCAATTCCGAAGGCCGTGTATTCGCCGCTGGCAGTGGTGACCCGGGAGAACATCGATTCGTACATGGATTTCAAATGAAAACGACCGATCACGCCCTTTTTTCGGCAAACATGCTCCAAGCGCCAGGATTTCTATCACCGATTTCATTGATTTATTTTGGACCGTCTGGCAAAAGTGCATATCTATGGATGTGAAGCCGACTCGCCAAAAATGATAGGCATATTGGCCTGACCGATCCGTAAAACGGGTGTAATCCCGATACGGTTCTCGGACCGATCATCTTCTTGCCCTTCTGGAAGATGAGGTCTCCGACAAACTGCCTGGGGAATTGTCGGTTACCCGATCACCTGAATGAAAATGAAAGGAAAATGTTTTGACATGAAGCCTTCGGGACTCCAATATTTTGAAAACTTCAACGAACGGTGTCTGGCGGAACTGGAAACGGCACACGACGCCGGTTCTTCCGTCGCCGGAATTTACTGCATTTTTGCACCGGCCGAGCTGATTCGGGCCGCAGGCGCAATTCCGGTCGGACTGTGCGGGAAAAAGCAGGCCCCCATTCCCCGGGCAGAAGAAGAGCTGCCGGCCAATCTCTGCCCCCTGATCAAATCCAGTTATGGGTATGCGGTCAGCGATACCTGCCCCTACTTTGCCGCATCCGATTTCATCGTCGGGGAAACGACCTGCGATGGAAAGAAAAAGATGTTCGAGTTGCTGGGTAAAATCAAACCGCTGCACCTGCTTCATCTTCCCTATCTGACAGATGATTCCCATGCGCTGGATTTCTGGCAGTCGGAGATGGTCCGGTTTCAGGGTTTTCTGGAATATCAAACCGGTATCCCGGTAACCGACGATAGCCTGCGGGACCAGATTCGGCTCGCCAATCGCATGCAGAAGGCGTTTATGATTCTGCTGGATCATTACCGCCGGAGACGACTGGATTTGACCGGAAGCGAACTGCTGGTACTGCTGGAGACCAAGGGATTTGTTGTCAACCTGGAAGCTTATATCCGGCAACTGGAAAACCTGAATGCGGAGCTGGACCGGATGCCTGTGCAGGACGGTACACAAAAGCCGCGAATTCTTCTGACCGGAACGCCGGTGGGAAAGGGATCGGACAAGGTCCTGAAAATTCTGGAATCCGCCGGTGCTCAGGTCCTGGTTCAGGAGAACTGTACAGGGATCAAAAGTCTGTATTATCCCTTCGATGAAACGCTTGCGGCAGACGACCCCATGAAGGCGATGGCCAGACGGTATCTGGCGTTGCCATGCGCCTGCATGAGCCCTAATCCCAATCGTTATCGGTTATTGGAACGCCTGATCCACGATTATGGAATTCAGGGTGTGGTGGATCTGACCTGGCAGTGCTGTCATACCTACGACATCGAATCATATCCCCTCCAACAATGGGTCGGCAGCCGTTTTGGAATTCCCGCGCTTCATCTGGAAACCGACTACAGTGAATCGGATATCGGCCAACTGCAAACCCGGATTGAAGCCTTTCTGAAATTAATCGAATGAGTTCAAGAAAGTTTTATTCAGTTGTTTTATTTACTTACTTTCCTTCATACGCTTTATGTAAGGCGGCAACATCAGACTTCTTCATCTTAAGAAATGCTTGGGCTACCCGCACCAATCTTTCAGATCTTTCGATTGCACCATTCCGTCCATAATTGCAGGAACGATCTGCCATGAAAGGCCATACTTATCTTTAAGCCAACCGCACTCATTTTGTTGCCCGCCTTCGCGGGTTAGCCGCTTTCATCGCAACGCGAAGCGGCCTTCTGGCATAAACGTGTTTATCCATCAGCGTCTACCCGCACCCGTTCCAGTTGTTCCAGATCCCATTGCAGGTTCATCTCCCGGAACAGGGTTCCGGCCTTGTTCAGGTATTCCGGTGCGCTGATGCCGTTGAGCTGCCTGTATCGGCTTTGTGGCGCCAGCATGCATTTGCCAATCGCCATGTAGGTACGGGACAGGTCAGGCCGCGCCCCGAGGCGTTCGCCTTCCCGAATGGATCTGTCAAACCATCCAAAAGCCTTTCGCTGCTTCCCGACGAGCCAAAAACACTCTCCCATCAAACGATAGTTCCAGGTGCGGTGGGAAGCATATTTGGCGGCGTTTTTAACGGCATGTTTTCCGCTTGTGAATGCGGCCTTTTCGGTTTTTAAAATGGCCGAGCGGTCGTTGCTGCGAATCGCATCTTCCAGCCGGCCGATATCGTACATGAACCGGGCAACCAGAATGCTTGCCAGGTTCCAGGGAGGCCAAAAATCACGCATTTTCAGAATGCTGTCTGCGCATGTCAGGGAATCTTCAGCCGCAGCAAGATCTTTCATCAATACTTCACTGGTCGTTTTCCACCCAAAACCCATCAACGCAAATGGATATGACCCCATCTCTTCGGCCACGGCGATGGCTTGCATCGCCTCGTTTTTGGCCTGAACCAACCTGCGGCTGACAACCATCAACTCAATGGACAGTACCCCATGGCGTCGATATCCCAGCTCGGTCCACAATGCCATGATATCCTGGCAACGCTCTTCCGCTTCATCAAAATTTCCCTGATGCGTCTTCAAGAGCCCTTGAAAATAGAAATACGTCTGGATATCCCAAAAAAATCCGTTTTTCAATGCAAGGGCGGAAATCGACGGATCGTATTTCGGAATTAACGTCCATTTTCCCTTGAGAAAGTTGCATACGGACAGCACATTGTTGTACACGACAACATCCTTGACTTTTTGCGCATCAACCAATTTTCCGGCATTCACCAGGATCAATTCACCGATTCGAAAAAACCCTATCACACATAGCACACCCCCTGTCGACAAATGCAATCCGGCAGCATTGTCCAATTTTTTCAAATCGTAATTCAAACTCTCCCGGCATTCTACAATCGATTCCATGAACATTCTCTTCGGATTTATGTACATCAGACTTCTTGCTTTTTTTTGAGACAAATCGAAAAACACATTTACCCGCTGATCCGGCATTTTCTTTTTCCACCAGCCAGGAAATCTTTGTCTGAACCATATCACGACGCAAATATAGACCATGTTGATCATAACGGTTAACATTCTTTTCGGAGAATGTTTCCCCCAACGCTGGAAGACTTTGTCAAAATATAAAAGGGCATTGTCATGTTGGCCCCGGTTAAAATAAGCGATGGCAATTTTCTTTTCAAAATCTGCCAGCTTTTCCGTTTCCACCGATTTGCCGGATTTCGCCAGATAGAGTCGCAATGCCTCCTGGAAATAGTGCAATGCCTCAACAGAAGCAGAGGAACGAAGCGCTTCTTCGCCGGCTTTGGTCATCCATTCTCCCGCTTTTTCCAGGTCATCGCCCTGGCTATAGTGATAGGCAAGCAAGCCATAAAACTCATGGAGCCTTTCCGAAAATATCCTCTCGATGGATTCGGCCACCTTCAAATGCAGTTGTTTCCGTTGCAGCAGCAGGGTGGATTCATAGGCAGCTTCCTGTGCCAGAGCGTGCTTGAAGAAATATTCAACTTCTTCCATCCGCACCCGTTCCCGGATGAGCTGACTCTGCTTTAAATTTTCCAATCTGTCGTTCAGGTCATCGACATCGCTGACGATATCCGCCAGAATACGGTAAAAAAAACTGCGCCCGATCACGGATGCCACTTTGATAACATTTCGGCTTTCCTCATCGAGCCGGTCGATTCTGGCCATGAGAACGTCGTTGATTGTCTGGGGAATAATCACCGACTGGATTCTATCGGTTATCTCGAATCCCGTGTCTTTTACGACAAATGCGCCTTCGTCGATGAGTGTGCGCACCACTTCTTCGATAAAAAAAGGATTTCCCCCGGCTCGTTCGATGATCTGCGTTTTTACCCCATGATGCAGACCCTTGATATGGAGCATATTGTTGATCAGGGCCTCGCTGTGTTGAAAATCAAGCGGCTGAAGGACAATCTCCACCGGAAGCAGATCGGCCACCCGGTCTTTCAGGTTGGCGGGAGTTTTTTCTTCATCGTCCCAGTAGCCGGGACGAAATACATGGATGAACACAATCTTTCGGGTCAGCGTCAACCGATTGAGTTCATCGATCAGCAACAGTGAACTGGTGTCTGCCCAGTGCAGATCCTCGATCACGATCACAATCGGAATGATCCCCGTCGAGAGGATCAAAAGCTCCCGCACGTACTTGAAGATCAGCTTTTCCAGAGATTCCCCTTCAATGCCCTTGATCCGCTCCGCATGTTTTCCGGAAAGCTTCATGCCCATCAGGGTAGCCACAAATGGAAATATCTCATCCCCCTCGCCCACGGACACCTGCCGAATGGCGTTCTGCAGTTTGGCCGTGGCGGCGGCTTCGCCGTCATCTTCCCGGATGCGCGCCCAGTTCTTAATCAAATCGATGACCGGATAATAACTCAGTTTCCTGCCCATGGAAATGGCCCGGCCTTCCAGCAGGATCACCTGTTTGACCACATCGCTTTTTCTCAGTTCAGCCAGAAGCCGCGATTTACCGATGCCGGCCTCGCCCACCACGTTCACAACCGACCCTTCGCCATCGATCCCTTTCTGAATCTGAAGTTCCAACCTCGCCAGTTCATGATCCCGGCCCACCATTTCCGAATGGACTTTCCTCTCGGATCGGGCTCTGGCCTTGAATTCTTTGTCTTTTAACCGGAACACCGCCACGGGCTTTTCCTTACCCTTTACCTGGATTTTCCCCAAGGACTCAAATTCAAAGGCGCTTCCCACCAGTTTGCACGTCGGTTCAGCCACCAGAACGGTCCCGGGCCGAGCCGTACTCTCCATCCTTGCGGCAAGATTGGCCGTATCTCCCTGAGCCGTGTAGTCCATACGCAGCTCATCGCCGATGGCCCCCACCACGACCGAACCCGAATTCAGCCCGATCCGCATTTTAAAATCGATGCCGTAATCCAGTTTCAGTTTCCGGCTGTAGGGTATCAGGGCATGCTGAATGGACAGCGCCGCGTAACAGGCCTGCTGCGCATGATCCTCAAGGGCGAGGGGCGCGCCGAAAAGAGCCATCACCCCGTCTCCCCGGAATTCATTGACCGTGCCACCGCATGCGTGAACCTGATCCAGAAGAATCTGAAAGCAGCCGTCCATGACCTCGTGGACATCTTCCGGATCGAGCTTTTCGGACAGTTTGCAGGATTCCGCAACGTCGGCAAACATCACGGTCACGACCTTGCGTTCACCTTCCATCGCACTTCGGGTGGTGAGGACTTTTTCGGTCAGGTGTTTCGGGGTGTAAGACAGGGGATGCTGGAAATCGGTTTTCGGGGACTCTTGGGGCCTTCTCGGATCATGACCGCATTGGATGCAGAATTTGCTGTCCGGGGAAACGATTCCGCCGCATTGAGGGCAGATAAGATCAATCTTTCGGCCACATTCCTTGCAGAACCGGGAATCTTCTGGAATTTCTGTCTGACATTCCGGACATATCATGGTTTTCCACCGATCCAAGAAGGGTTTTATGGCGTTGGACACGCCGGCTTTGGAACGCGTAAACAATATGCCTGATGGAGCGGATGAGAAAATGCTTTGGCTGAAGGTTCAGATATTGCAAAAAGGAATGTATGTGTCAACAACTTCGTTATGGTGAGATTGAGTCCGAAGACCGTTTTTATGGGTTCGATGAAAATCTGGATGAGGGTAGCGGGATCCTCGACGATTCATCAATCGGAAACATTGAAAATCGCCGCTTTCGGACGCGTGCTGATGGCGACAATAAAACCGCCCCCCCGCATGCCGGATACATGCTGGATGGCCATGGATATGCCGCACAAAACGGCAGACCGCATGAGCAATTCGCCCTGTTCAAAGATTGCCGTTTCGTTCGGTACGCCCGGACCCGACATTCCATTTTCCGCATATAGCGGTTTAGAAACCAATGGCTGGTTCGATGATGCCACTGTTGAAACTGGTTGCGTATCCCATCCGTAACGGGCCAGGACGGTCGCAATCGGGAAGCTACCGGTTTTAAACAACAAATGAACCATGAAGTTGGGTTGACATTACTGATCTAAGCTGAAAAAGAAATAATTATTTTATCGTTTTGTCTGCGAAGCGGATATGATGGTAAGGTTTTTAAATTCATGGTATCCGTCGACTTTCCTTCCAATGAAAACTCAGCCCTATTATAACTCACACATTTAAATATTTTCTGATCGTGTTTATATTCAATCTCGGCGCCATTGTGAGTGCAAGCAATTGACAATGCAATCAGCTTGTTATTTCCAGGATTCGCTATAATTACCCGGTCTTTTATTTTAGGGTCAAAGATTTTGATAGCGCGGCCCTCATTCAACATATCGGGAATTTTAGCGGTATCGATTATTATTTCGACTTTCCCATCTAACTCTGTAATTTCATAGGCCGGCGGATGAATCTGCGGAGTATCTCCGGTATAAGGCAAGAAGAAGTTGCAACCGTTAAGCCCACACATGCACGCTCCGACGGCAGCCGTAGCTGCAATAAATTCTCTACGTGAAAAATTTTCCTTCATATTATCCTCCTTAATGAGAAAATAATGGGGCGTTGACCCGTAGCACGCAGCTTGGGGGCCGCAAGGCCCATGCATGCAAGTGACGTCGGATCCAATGGCATGGGCGGCGATTCGCGGCGAAGATACAAATTTTTTACGCTCCAAACGAGCCCGTCCTCACCTCCCCGGCCCGCTTGTAATTGGCGATGATGACGCCACTTGGCGTTGCTTCGGAGTGTGTGAGCTGGAATGCAACCGGCATGGTACCTTCGCCGAAAAGACGCTTGCCCGTGCCGAGGGTAACCGGAAATATCTTGAGCCACAGCTCATCTACCAGGTCGTGCTTAAAGAGCGTCTGGATAAGCCGGCTGCTGCCATACACCTGTAGATCAGGGCCGTCTTGCTGCGTCAATCTGCGTATTTCTTTCACGACATCATCTTTGATAAAGACCGTGTTGTCCCAAAGCGGATCGGTACGAGTGTGCGAAACAACATATTTTGTCGCAGAATGGATGCCCGGCCATGCGCTTTCGTGTGTCGGCCAATAGGAGGCGAATATTTCGTAGGTCTTTCTTCCGAGCAAAAGAGCGCGCGTTCTGGCCATCTGTTCGTGCATGATGGCGCCACCCCGCTCGTCGAAATGCGGCACAATCCAGCCGCCATACTGGAAGCCGCCTTCGGTATCCTCCTGCGGCCCGCCCGGCGCCTGCAAGACCCCATCAAGGGTAACAAATGTGAGGACGATGATTTTTCGCATGGTCATTCTCCTTCGGGTGCAGTGCTTTTTTCATTCTGCAATGCCGCCTTACGTATTTCTCAGGCGCGAGGGTACCGAGTCGGCTGAAAGAAATGGGTTATCCCGCATTTCGTGAGGGCGAGAATATGTTCTCCTCTCGCTTGAAAAAGCCGCAGGTTCCGGATTAAGCGGGTTCGGTTTCGCCCGTCATGTTCCCCTTGCGATGCCGAGAGACCCACCTTCCGACGATATAACCTCACCCGCGGCGCGCAGCCTCGATTGCAGCGATGTCGATTTTATTCATCTGCATCATCGCATCGAACGCGCGCTTGGCGGCAACGGGATCGGGATCGGTGATCGCTTTCGTCAGGGAGATCGGCGTAATCTGCCAGGACAATCCCCATTTGTCCTTGCACCAGCCGCACGCGCTCTCCTGGCCGCCGTTGCCGACGATCGCATTCCAGTAGCGATCCGTTTCGGCTTGGTCAGTGGTTGCGACCTGAAACGAGAACGCTTCGTTGTGCTTGAACGCGGGTCCGCCATTGAGCCCGAGGCAGGGAATGCCCATCACGGTAAACTCGACCGTCAATACATCCCCTTTCTTCCCGGCCGGGAAGTCTCCCGGGGCTCGGTACACCGCGCCGACGAATGAATCGGGAAATGTCTTGGCGTAAAACCGCGCCGCGTGCTCGGCGTCACCATTGTACCAAAGGCAAATCGTGTTCTTTGCTGGCTCCATTATTCTAATCCTCCATTGTTATGAGCCACCATCGTTCTTCCGGCCGCAGGACCAGCCATTTTTGCGCGGTGATCCGGGTCAACAGGGTTTTCATGCCCCAGGCGATATGGGTTTGGAAAAAAATTCGCTTTCATCCCGTTTGGCAGATCTGCTGCCAATACGCCTTCATAATCGATACGGACCGTCACAGTGTCCCCAGTCGATTCAAAATCGGTGATCCTTTGGCACCGGGCCGAGAATAATGTTCTGGAATGCTCTGCCATTTCCCTGAACTCATTGATTCCCGTGGCAGTCGCATTCACCTCATTGCCTGCAACGTTCTTGAAAAGAACATCCGGGTGGACAAACCGGAGCATTGCCTCGACATCAAAAGAGTTGTACGCCGCGATATAGCAATCGATAATCTCCTTCTGCCGGCTTGATACCATGTCTGTCCTCCTACAATCATTCTCCCATATCGATTCGCTGCACCCGGTTTCGGGCCGATTTTTTGCCCGAACCGGATGCAGCAACTTGTTGGCATTGTTCATTTCTTATTTCCATGATCTTCCTCGCCGCTTCGTCCAGGTCCATATCGTATAGTTCCACTGCATCGTCATCGGAAATGGAGATAGAGAATGTGTCCTCGATGTCGTCGAAGGGGGATGTGCCTTCGATAATATCAGGTGGGTCATTTGTGGACCACATGCAGCTCATTTGTTTTGAATCGCCATTTTCTGGATATTTGCGGCGGTGCTTTTCGTATATCCGATGCAACTTCTCATACACGGATTGATATTTGTCTTTCATCGTTTCTCTTTCCTTACGCCTCACCTCATTTACCCTGAATTGGACGATTTTTTTATCAGACTCAGAGGCATTGGTTTGTCGATGGGGAACTGGACCGACCCTTTGGCAAACTTGTACTCGGCCAGATCGGATTTGAATTCCTCGATACCGGATGTGGTCGGATAGAACCCGATGTGCTTTTGGAGAGCTGCGAAATACACCAAATTCTCGTTCAAAACAAACGTGGGGATTCTGTATTTGATTGTCTCTTCTGCATCAGGTGCGACTTTTTGAATCGTGGCTCGCACTTTCTTCAGAATATTCTGCACACCGGGCGGAAAAGCAGCTATGTACTCGTCAATAGTTGCAGGTGATCTCTTATCAGGCTTCATTCACAGTATTCTCCTTAGTCGATGTCGATCCGCATAACGGGTTTTTATGCCGCGCAACAAATGAATTTACTGATTTCAACGTCAAAAATGGATGCCAGTTTTCGGGCTGTTTGCAAACTGATCGGCCGGACTCCCCTTTCCATGTTTGAAACATGCTGCCTGGGGATGCCGCCCAGCATCATTCCCAACTCTGTTTGGGTCCATCCTTTTTTCTCCTGGCATATTCTGACATAATCGCCCGGCTTCATATTTGCCTTGACCATTCTGTACCATTCGGTTTCAAACACATTGACGGCCTTGCCGTCTTCCATGATTTTCAGGTCGTTGCCGTATTCCTGCTGAAGCGCTTCCAGAATCCCGTTGGAGACAATCCCGTTGATAATGATTTCAGTATGGGGCGTTTTCACGACTGCCTGCAAAATATACCTCTATTTCTATTGTGTTTTTCTCACATTTCCAGCAAGCGACCCATTTATGGGACAAATGGCAGTGATACCGGTCATGCCCGATTTTGCTGAAGTTGGGCCAGTCTGCCCGTACCGGGTCACGGTCTCTCAAGTCTTCCACTAAAAACGCAAATTTTTGCTGAATGCGCGCAGGATTGTAGTGTCTGGTATTGTAATTTTTACCGTCTGCGGCAGTTATTCGAAAATTTCGAATAACTGCCTTCTCTTCCAATTCACTATCGGCAAACACCTTCTTCAGGTGATAGTTAATGGTATTCGTCTCGATATCATAGAGAACGCCCATCATTTTTTGGGTCAGCCAGATATTTTCATCCGCATAAACCGCTTCAACGCCTCCCTTACCACTTGCCGCGACAAATGTCAGATATTCAGCAGCCGAGGACCTGACAATGGATGTCTCTTTTTTCCGGGGCTTCTGTATATTTTTGTCTTTATCCGTTTTCATTCTACCCCTCTCCAGTTTTGATATCTGTCTCGGGACCAGCGGAGATATCTTATCAGATCCCCGATCCGGTTATGCGGTTGTTCAAGCAAGCCACTTGGCGGCAATTGCCGTACTCCAAAGTCGGTGCTTTTCCCTTCGTACGTTCGTTTATAAGTTTCCAAGCGTGTATTTTTTTTGGATTACCACATTACGCCCTCTTTCTACGGAGTGGCTCACTGCCGATTGCGAGATCCTGAATTTTTTGCTCAGACATGCCTGAGTGCTCCCCAGCTTGCTGGTCGCCCAGTAGCAGATGAGATCACGGGCGCGCACCTGTTTGGGCTGTTTTCCCGACAGCCAAACATCGGAAGCAGGCATGCCAACAATTTCGGCAACCCGTTCGCCAACCTGTTCTATTTTTATTCCTTTGGCCTTTAGGCAGTATTTCTCCTCATAAGCCTCCCTGGCCTGAGATAGGGCGTTTTCGACAAATTCACCTTCACCAAGAATACGCTCGTCTCCTTTCTGCAATGCCCCCTCTTTCCGCATGGACTTGACGGCAGACCATCCCCCCAGGCTTCGAATTAATCCACCACCGGTCAGTTCCGGTTTTCTTCCTTCATCCAGACCTGTTATCACAAAATCGCGGTAACGTCTCCGGCTCTTGGCCAAATGGTCATCAAACAGCTTCAGGACATAGGACGTGTCCTGCCAGTCCGCCAACATTTTGCCCATGAGTATGCTGTGTCCGCAGTACGGGTAATTATCCAGCGCCGCCATATCCTTGACAATTCCTGCACGCACCGGATTCAAATGGATATACCGGACAAGTTCCATCAGGTATTTGTCTTCCTGACATAAAATTGATTTGTATCGGTTTTGAAACAGATGTCCGGAACGACGATGGGTCCGGTTGTAGTACATGGCATATCCGGTCAGCAGGCGTTTCATAACTGTTGGAATTGGCGTTGATCCGGTTTTCAACAGCAGGTGAAAATGGTTGGGGATAAGGGCCCATGCGAAACATTTCGTTTTGGTTTCAGATATTATGGTCCCCAGCCGTTCTGTAAAAAAATTCCGGTCGGCATCATCATGGAAGATGTTGCCGCGCGCTATCCCCCTGACAATGATGTGATTGAGCGCCCCGGGCGCATCTATACGTGCTTTTCGTGGCATGTTTCTTTATACAAAAAATCACCTTGAAAAGAAACTTATATTTTAACGTACGTCCCTTATGTTGTGAGTTTCTCTATCTAATTGATATCATAAAACAATCTAATCAATTCAATCTTTTCATCAAATTTGCTATATTCTCAGCAGCTTAAGTCCAATCATACCGTTTTGGGAATATGACTGACAACATAATTATGGCCGGTTGGCAGACCTTTCCGGCGCCGGTTCGAAGGCCCGCAGTTCACTACAGGCTGTCAAGCCAAGTTAAAATTTTATCTTTGTTTTCCCAGTCTATCAAGTCATTGATTTTCGGATCGGATTTTATATGGGACTGGGTGTACTCGATAAAGCTTTTTTG
>Ga0366818_10001_pt2 | contig 84252 bp, 61 predicted proteins | sample TotcelFGM3001N14_FD_207090 | JGI IMG/M metagenome (GOLD analysis project Ga0366818, IMG submission 207090) | Enriched cells from coal bed in the Powder River Basin, Montana, United States - Total cells FGM rep3 HSBNCT.FGM.300.1.N14 ...
TATCTGATCGCTCCGGCTCTGGCGGCATGGTGCCCCCTGCTGATCTTCGTGCCTCTGGCCCGCTTGTCGGTCGAATCCCTTTGGCAATAAGCGGCAAAACCGATCTTGCTTTCGTATCGCCCTTTGGTTACAAGCCCACGGAGCCAGGTCTCTTCGAGACCGGGCACGACGCATTCGACAAGACGCCGCACGAGGACAGAATGCCCATGTCGCGAACGATTCTTTGCCTGACGGTTGCCGGCGGCATCTTCTTCTGGGCAGCAGGCCAAACCGCCATCGCCGCTCAGCCGACGGAAAATCCGGCAAGCTCGGAGGGCGCAGTCGCCAACCTCAAGGTCCAGCTGCAAGCGGGGCTGAAAGCGCGGCTGCCCGGCGAATTTGCGTTCATCGATCGGGTCATAGCGATGGTCGATCAAAAGCAACTGCCCTTCGACTTGGTGCAGAGTACTTTCATGTGGGCGCGCGTCAAGAAGCCCTATCCATTCCCGTATTTCGAAAACGGACTGCGGACGCGTGCCGCCAGGCAGGGCATCGAAATCTGAGAACCGCGGTGGAGGCCTTGACGAGGATTTGCGGATGCCCAACCCGATCGACTTGCGCAGCGATACCGTAACCAAACCGACGGCGGCGATGCGGGCGGCGATGGCCGCGGCCGAAGTGGGCGACGACGTGATCGACGTCGATCCTACCGTGGACCGGCTCCAGCGGCGTTGCGCCGAACTGCTGGACAAAGAAGCGGCGCTATTTGTGCCCTCGGGAACGATGGCCAACCAGATCGCCGTGCGGCTGCATTGCCAGCCGGGGGACGAATTCATCTGCGACGTCGAGAGCCATGTCTACAACTACGAGCAAGGGGCTTTTGCCCAACTGACCGGCGTCGCGACGCGGACCATCGAAGGCCGGTGCGGCGTCGTGAATGTGGAACAGTTCCAGGATTTGATCCGGCCCGATAACGAGCACATGGTGCGGACACGGATGGTGTGGCTGGAAAATACGCACAATCGAGGCGCCGGCCGAATCCAGCCGTATCAAAACACGGCCGACATTTGCCGCTGGGCCGGCCAGCACGGCCTGCGGCGCCACCTGGACGGGGCCCGTCTGTTCAATGCGGCCGTGGCCGGCGGCATCGCGTTGCATGACTGGGCTCAGCATTTCGACACGGTAAGCGTGTGTTTCAGCAAGGGGCTGGGGGCGCCGGTCGGTTCGGCGCTGAGCGGTCCGCGCGAGTTGATCCGTCTGGCGCGCCGCCACCGTAAAGTCTTGGGCGGCGGGATGCGGCAAGCGGGCATCATCGCGGCGGGCGCCCTGTATGCTCTGGAGCATCACGTCGACCGGCTGGCCGAAGATCACGCGCATGCCAAGCTGCTGGCCGAGGCAATCCGAGCCGTGGAAGGGCTGGAGTTGCAGCCGCCGGAGATCGACACCAATATGGTAATCTTTCGCGTCGATCCGGCGCTGGCCACCGCGGCGCAGCTGGCCGCGGCGTTGCAACAGTCCGGTGTGCTCGTCCTGGCCATCGGACCCGCCAAGATCCGGGCGGTCACGCACTTGGATGTTACCGAGGCCGACGTTCGGCGAGCCGGCGAGATCATTCACCAGACGGCGGCCCGATACCGCGCCGATTCTACCGCGCGGTAGGAACGGTTATCCCCGGACCCTTATTCGACCAGACGCCGCACGGCGTCGGCCAGCCAGCCACTGTCCCAGGCATGGGGCCGCTCGGGACCGTCCTGAAAAACGTGCGGGATTTGCAACTGGTCCAGCAGCGATTCGACGGCCAAATGCTGGTCGCGAAAGTTGCCATAGCCGAGATGAACCAGCCGCGGCCGGCCTGCCAAATCCGCCGCTCGCTGTCGGAGCAAGTTTGTGATCTGGTAACGCGCAAAGTTCTCCGGCGTGGCAAAGATCTGGTCCATACCGTACCGGTTCGGCGCCGACATGGCCAAAGGAGCATCCCAGGCGGCGGCGCGGCCGAATACATCAGGATGCCGCAACAACAGGCTGAACGCGCCCCATCCCGACTTGCTGAATCCCACCAGCAGGCGGCCGGCCGAATCGCGGCGGACCAGATAGCGCCGTTCCACGAACGGAACCACGACACGCAGGAAGTAGCTCTCCTGGCGAATCGCCGCATCCTGCGGGTGATCTGCGTACCACGGCAAGTGGGAAAACGTGGGATAGACGCACACCAGCCGATGCCGGTTGGCCACGTCATGCCGCCGGATCTCTTGCATCGCGTCGCCCCAGCGGCGGCCATCGCCCGCTTCGACCGGCAATACATACAGCGTCGCATACGGCTCCCGCGGCGCCGGGCCCTCGGGCGTCAAGACGAAGATCCCCGTGGTGCCGGCCTGGAACTCGGACTGCACCCGATGCACCGTCCAACCGTCCGCATGTGGGCGGCCCTCGGACACCTCGTGGCCGTCTATGGCAGATTCGGCGGCCGGCGCGGGAAACGCCACTGCGAAAAAAACAAACATCCAAGCCATCACGGCGCCACGGCTGCTGCTGTGCATTTGCTCCGTAAGAGGGCCGACTTCTTCCGGGGCGGCTAATGGTCTTTCCACGCGCTCGTGATATCTATTGCTGTTCATCGTCTGATCCCAGAAACCGTCCATCGACAAGTGTTGCTTTCGCAGTGACTGCGCCGAATACCATCATGTCATACCAAATCCCACCGTGTCAGAGCTAGAGCTTTCAAGCCATCCGGCAAGGATTCCTGCAGACGGAGGGCCTGCCCTTCGGAACAGATTGGAAGGGCCCGACGCGGTCCCATATGGATCCGCGGACCGGTTTCTCGCGTGCATGGAATGGAGTATAATCCTCATGATGAACATCGCTCGAAGGGAGCCTGTTTCGTTTTCGCGCAAACCCCAAGTCGACGAGAAATCTGCCATGTCCGACGAATTTCGCGGCGCCGCGGCAAACGCGGACGACGGCGGCACGGCCGATATCGATGGCGAAGAATGGATGGATTGGTATCGCCTGACAGCGCTGGAACGTTGGCAAGAGAGCCAGAAGCTATGGGAGTTCTACTTGGCAGTAGGAGGTTCGCTTGACCCCGAACCCGATTCTCAGAGTCCTTTCGGCGTTGAGCCGGAACCGCGTCCGTTACCTGTTGATGGGGGGACAGGCTTGCGTGTTTTACGGCGCGGCAGAGTTTAGTCGCGACACGGATATCGTCGTGCTGGCTGCCGCCGAGAACCTGGATCGGCTCTCAGCCGCCCTGGGCGAGTTGGAGGCGGAATGTATCGCCGTTCCGCCCTTCGAAGCCGCCTTCTTGAACCGGGGCCACGCGATTCATTTCCGCTGCCATCACCCCGAAGTATCTGGAATGCGCGTCGACGTCATGTCTATCTTGCGCGGCGTGTCAGCCTTCGACACGTTGTGGGAACGCCGCATCACGTTGTTGGATCCCTCGGACACGCAGATCCATCTCCTCGCCCTGCCGGACCTGGTCCAGGCCAAGAAGACGCAGCGCGACAAGGACTGGCCGATGCTCCGACGGCTGATCGAAGCGGACATCGTGCAACATCGAGCGACAGCCTCCGAGACGCAGATTCGCTTCTGGCTGGAAGAGTGCCGCTCACCCGGCCTGTTGATGGATCTGGCCAAGCGGCACGAGAAGGCGGCGGTTGAATTGGCCGCCGTCCGGCCACTATTGCGAGGCGCGATCCGTAGCGATGAAAATGCGTTGAGAGAAGCACTGGCGACCGAAGAAACGGAGCAACGCGCCGCGGATCGCGCTTATTGGGCTCCACTCAAGGCCGAACTGGAACAACTGCGCCACAGCCGGCGGTAAAGAGGGTCCGCCCTTTCGTCGCTGCCGCCTCGCGGAGAACGGCGGCCGCAACGTTGACGAAACCGGATGCTGCCGTCACTTTCCCGCTTGTCGCGACGTCCACCACCAAGCGGCGGCGATCAAGATCGCGGCGGCACCCCAGCTCAAGGGCCAAAGGAACGGTCGCCAGCCCGCGTCGGGAGCGAGCGGCATCGCCGGCGTATCCGTGCGGCTCGTGTCGCCTTCGGTCGGTACAGGATACGAATTCCTTCCGTCGCTCGCATCGCGGCCCACACGGGAACTCTTGGTTTGCATCGTCGCCGATTCGTCGTCGCTTGGCTGCGATTGCGAAACGGCGACTTGCGCGGCATCGGCAACTTGATCGGTCGCCGAAAGGGGCGTGACGTCGGGCGTTGCAGACGGTTCGGCCCCTGCGAGACAAACGTAGGCCGCCAGTCCGCGCATCGGCTCCAGCGGCACCGACGACGCTTCGCCGGGCTCAGGCACCGACGGCAAGCGTGCGAGCGGTTGCTCGCCGCCGATCGGCAGTACGGCGGCGTTTCCCCGCGCTCGCATGGCGGCGAAGTGATAGCCCGGGACGCGCTGAAAGTTGTCATCCCACAAGATGAACTTCACGGGCTTGGTGGGGGGGGTGAAAGGGATCTGATAGACGACTTCCAGCGAACAGTGCGGCTGGCGCACGATGTCCGCTCGATCGAGACGCATGGTGACTGGAATTCCGTCGATGGTGACGCGCATCTGCTGGGCAAGCAGCGGCGCGATCGCGTCTCGGTAACGCGCGATCGCTTCGGCGGCGTCCGCCGGAATGACCGCTGTCGGCGGGGACAACGTCTGAAGTTCGCGCTGGACCATATTGTCGTGTAAACCGAGTTGATAGCGAACTTGAATGGCATTGGATCGAACCACCACCTGTACCGCGCGGAAGACGACTCCATCCGGGGTGCTGTGTCCGGGAATCAAGGTCATCGTTGCCGAAAGGCAGAAAAAAACGCCAGCCATTCATTGTCCTCGAACGATGTGCCTTGTTCGTTTCATCAGTTGCAGTACGGCGACAAATTTGATGCAACCCATTTATGCAAAACAACTTACGAAACACAGCAATCCCAGCGCAGCCTTTAACGAGCCCGGCGACGCGGCCGGAAAAACGGGTCCTGCCGGCAGCTGAGCTTGTTTCCGAAACCAAGGTCGATTAAAATTTCACCCGCGGCAAGGAAGCCTCGCGGCCTTGACGACCTTGAGTCCCCTGCCGGTTTGGCCTGTTGTCTCCGGTCAGTTTATGCTCAAATCGGCGCAAGAGGAAGTCCTGCGATGATCCCGACGAGGGGCTGTACCATTTTGATTTCAGTGTCCCCTCGGAAAACGGCAACCCCGGAACCTCCCACCTTTCAGCCAGCAAGCAACGGAAAAAGGCGCCCTTTATGAAACGGAATTACCTCACCTGGCTTGCGATGTTTCTTTCCGCGACCGCGGGCATGTTCTGTTCCCAGTTTGCCTCGAAGTACACGGACGGACGGATCGAAGCGTCGATTTCGCTTCCTGTCCAGACGACGGATGCCGGAACGGGAACGGCCGTGGCCTTGATCCGCGAGGCGCCTGCCGACAGAGCGAAGAACTAGGACCGGCTCGCGCCATTGACCGACGTTGTATCATGGCCCGGCTGCATCGATCGACCCCGCCTATCGTCGCGGGTGGCGCGTCTTCGTAGAACCCGGATCAAGGATTGTTGAACATACCGGTATCTTTTCGTCTGACGTGCAGCCTCGCTGGCAGCATGAAATGTTGGCAATTGCAGTGCTGTGTAAGGAAGCAGGGTTGTGCGACACTGCTTGCTGGCAAGCGTTGATGACGCGGCAGACACGGCCAACCAAGTAGGCCGTGCCACACCCCACGCTGCGACTTCTTTCCGTTTGACGCAATTGCTTCTTGCCTTTGCCAACGCTATCGTAAACGATGCATTGCGGGATGGACGTGTGCTCGAGGCGAATGAAACATGACCCTGGACGAAGCTCAAGCCGGTGTCGATCAATGGATCAAGAGCTTCGGCGTGCGATATTTCTCCGAGTTGACCAATCTTGCACAGTTGGTGGAAGAGGTCGGCGAGCTGGCCAGGATCATGTCCCGCACGTATGGCGATCAGAGTTTCAAGAAATCGGACGAAGCTTACGATCTGGCGGACGAGTTGGCGGACGTGCTGTTTGTCCTGATCTGCATTGCCAATCAAACCGGTGTCGATCTTACCGAGGCGTTGGAGCGGAACCTGGAGAAGAAGACCGGCCGCGACCGGGATCGTCACCGCGAAAATCCAAAACTGTGGGGGGGAGTTGACTCATGAGTCTCACGATCATGCGCCGGATCACCTTTTGTGCCGGCCACCGCTTGCACCGGCACGGCGGCAAGTGCGAGTTCTTTCACGGGCACAATTACGTGGCCGAGTTTTACGTCACCGGCAACGAAACCGATCCCGTGGGGCGCGTGCTCGACTTTGCCGTGCTCAAGAGCCGCTTCAAAGGCTGGATCGACGAGCACTGGGACCATGGCTTTCTGCTATCCCGCGAGGACGAGAACGGGATCGCGGCAGCTCGCTTGGTTGAGCCCAGCCGGTACTACGTCCTGCCCTCCAATCCGACGGCCGAGAACATGGCCCGCTACCTGCTGGAGAAGGTCTGTCCGCAATTGCTCGAGGGCACGGGCGTCATTGCCACCAAGGTCGTGATTTGGGAGACGTCCGAAGCGTGTGCGGAAGCGTCCCTGGATGGCGCGATACGGACGGTGGTTTACGGTTCGGAAAGTTGTACAATCAGTAGCAGTTCCTGACGCCGCCGAGGCGTCGCGAGTTTTGTTCATTCCCCGAATTCCCCACTCACACGAGGAGCATGCCATGTCTCGCAATACCTTCCCGATCGCGGTTCTTCTGGCGATCTTGACGCTGGGCGTCAACCTGGCGGCAGCCAATGCGGCAGCGCCGGATCCGGCAGCAGTGGATAAAGCCTTCGAGACGTTGAAGACATACGATTGGGGCCAGGACCGCAGTACGCTGCAGGCATTGGACGCTGCGGTCGCCGCGACGCACGGCGATGCGGAGGCTCGGAAGAGCTTGGAAACGCGTCTGACCGCCGTCCTGAAGTCGGAGGCTCCTCGTGCGGCGAAAGATGTGGTCTGCCGCCACTTGAGCCTGATCGGTTCGGCTGCCGCCGTGCCGGCGTTGGCGGAATTGCTGACCGACAAGGACCTGTCCCAGTTGGGCCGTTACGCCTTGGAACGCATGCCTGATCCGGCCGCCACAGCGGCGCTGCGGGACGCCTTGCCGAAAACCGACGGCCTGCTGAAAGTCGGCGTCATCAATTCGTTGGGCGTCCGCCGCGACGCGGACAGCACGTCGGCGCTGAAAGCACTGTTGGACAGTTCGGACCAGCAGGTCGCAACCGCTGCGATTGCCGCTTTGGGAGCGATCGGCAGCGCCGAGGCCGCGGCGGCGCTCGGCGCCGTCCAGAAAAAGGGATCGGATCAACTGCAAGCCGCCGTGGCCGACGCGCGGCTGTGCTGCGCCGAGCGGATGTTGGCCGCAGGCAAAAAACTGGAAGCGTTGGCCATCTACAAGGCGCTCAATACCGAAGACCAGCCCAAGCATGTCCGCTTGGCCGCCGTGCGAGGACTGCTCGCCGCCGCCGGACAGTAATCCGGCTCGGCCCGGCGAGCCCCGAATACCGCGCTGGCGAATCGCATCGAGGTGGTTCGCCCGAAAGACTGCGAGCGTGCGCCATGTTGGAACTGGTCGACCTGAACAAGCGGCTATCCAAGGAAATCTACAAAGAACTGTTCCCGAAGCTCGAAGTCCGGATGGGCGAACTCCAGCGGGCGGCCAAAGACGCGGGGATCCCGGTGGTCATCGTGTTCGAGGGCTGGGATGCATCCGGCAAAGGCACGATTATCAACCGGCTGGCCCAGTCGCTGGACCCGCGCGGCTTTGCCGTCCACTCGATCAAGCCGGCGAACGAAACCGAGCAGCGATTTCCCTGGCTGTGGCGGTTTTGGAACCGTTTGCCCCCGGCGGGGCGGATCGCCATCTTTGCCCGTTCCTGGTACATGCGCGTGCTGGACGAATGCGTCGAACAGACGGCTTCGCCGGACGAGGTCCGCGAAGCCTACGAGGACATCCTGCAATTCGAGCGCCAGTTGACCGACAGCGGGGTGCTGATCGTCAAGTTCTGGCTGCATATCGACCGCAAGGAACAGCGGCAGCGGCAGAAACAACTGCGGCAAGATCCCACGACGGCTTGGACCGTCGGCGAAGCCGAGGTGCGGCAGAATCGCAATTACGATCAATGGCTGGTGTCGGTCGAGACGATGCTGGAACGGACCCTGACCGCGAAAGCCCCATGGACCGTCGTCGAAGCCACCCAGGACCACTTCGCCTGTACCAAAGTGTTCGAAACGATGATCGATGCCTTGGAGGAAGAGGTGGATCATCGCCGGCAACATCCGCCGGCCCCCCGGCAACCGATGCCCAAGCCCGAGCCTTCGCCGACGCAGGAACATTCGATCCTGGACCGCACCGACTTGAGCTTGTCGGTGCCGCGCGATCAATACGAGCGGAAGCTAAAGGCATTGCAGACGCGGCTCCGCCAGCTGGCGCACCAGTTGTACCAAGCCCGGGTTCCGGCGGTGATCGTCTATTGCGGCTGGGACGCGGCCGGCAAGGGCGGCAATATCCGCCGCCTGACGGGCAGCTTGGATCCGCGCGGTTATCAAGTCATCCCCATCGCGGCGCCGACGGAGGAGGAAAAATCTCACCACTACTTGTGGCGGTTCTGGCGACGGCTGCCCAAATCCGGTCACATCGCGATCTTTGATCGCAGCTGGTATGGCCGCGTGATGGTGGAACGTGTCGAGGGATTCTGCACCGAGGATGAATGGAAACGGGCGTACCGGGAAATCAACGAGTTCGAGTGCGAGTTGGCCGAGTACGGAACCGTGCTGGTCAAGTTCTGGCTGCACGTCGATTCCGACGAGCAGCTTCGCCGATTCCGTGCCCGCGAGCAAACGCCCGAAAAAAACTGGAAGATCACCGACGAGGATTGGCGGAACCGCGAAAAATGGGAGCAGTACAAAGTCGCCGTCACGGACATGCTTCGCCGCACCAGCACGACCTATGCCCCCTGGACGATCCTCGAAGCAAATGACAAGCTACATGCCAGGATCAAGGCGCTGGAAACCGTCGCCGCCGCCCTCGAAGCCGGCCTGGCGAGCGGGCGACCGGCTCGTTAGACAGGCCCCAGCCCGGACGCCGACGAGCGTCCACAGCTCAGGAGGTATGAAATGCAATCGTCTGGCCCGCAGCGTTCTCTTGCCCCCCTCCAAATTCTGGGACCCGCTTGTCTCGCCATCCTGCTGTGGAGCGGCGCGGGGACCCTGCCGGCCGCCGAAGTGCCCAGCGCGGACCTGCTGCAACTGATCGCCGATTTGATCGGCGACTCGGACAAGCAGATGCGGGCCATCGGTCTGCAACAGGTGCGAAGCGAGGCCCCCGGCGAAGCCGCCACGAAGCGGTTCCTGGAACTGCTGCCGAAACTCCGCCCGGAGGCGCGCGCGGAATTGGTCGAAGCGTTGGGCGAACGAGGCGATCCGGCCGCCCGTCCGGCGATCGTGGCGATGGCGCACGGCCAGGAGGAAGCCGTGCGTGCCGCCGCCTTGCGGGCGCTGGCGGGCATTGGCAGCGAAGCCGACGTGGCGCTGCTGGTCCAGCGGACGGCTGCCGAGGCGGCGGCTGAGCAAGCGGCCGCCGCTCACAGCCTGACGCGGCTCACCGGCCCAGGCGTGAATCGGGCGATCGTCGCGGCGTTCGGCACGGCCCCGGCAAGCGTCCGCGTCAAGCTGCTGGAGATCCTGGCGGCTCGCAGCGCCAAAGAAGCGCTGCCGGCAGTCGTGGCTGCCGCGTCGGATCCCGAGCCGACGATTCGACTGGCCGCCTTGGATGCCCTCCGCACGCTGGCGGACGAAGGACAAACGGGCGATTTGGTCAAGCTCCTGCAGACGGCGGAAACCGGAGCGCCCCGCGCCAAGGCCGAAGCGGCGTTGCTGTCGCTGTGCGGCCGGGGGCGGGAAAAATGCGTCCCGGCGCTCGCTGCCGCTTTTCCCGCGGCCGACGCTTCGACTCGACAAACGCTGCTGCAAGCTCTGGCGCGAGCCGGAGGCTCGGGGGCGATGGAATCGGTCGCCTCGCGCCTGGATGACTCGGACCAGGCGGTACGCGACGAAGCCGTTCGCATGTTGTCCCTGTGGCCCGACCGCGCGGTCATTCCGCGGCTGCAGAAGATCGCCGCGGCGGACAATCTCCGTCACCACGTGTTGGCCGTTCGCGGCTTGGTGCGTTTGGCCAGTCCCGAGGGCGAGCAACCGGCCGATCTGAAGCTGCTGGGCGACACGATCCGGTCCGCTCGACGCCGGGACGAAAAGCAACTGGCATTGGGCGTGCTCGGCCGCACCGCCAGCTTGGAATCGCTCGCCCTGGCCGTGACGCTGCTGGACGATCCGGCGATCGCCGAAGATGCGGGTTGGACGGCCGGTGTGATCGCCGAAAACCTGCCGGCCGAGAATCGGGAAGCCGTCCACGCCGCGCTTCGCCGGGTGCTCGAGCGGTGCCAAGGCCCCAAGGCGCGCGGCCAGGCCCAGAAGGTACTGGAGTCGCGACCGTAGAATGCCGACTCCGAGCGATTCGCATCTGGGGAAATCCAGGATGAATGACCACGGCGTCATCGAAGTCGATTCGCTCGGCAAAGTCTATCGCGACGGTTGGCTGCGGCGCCGGCGGCTGGAGGTGCTGCGCGGCGTGACATTGGACGTGCGGCCCGGCGAGATCTTCGGGCTGCTGGGACCCAACGGCGCGGGCAAAACGACGTTCATCAAAATCCTGCTCGGGGTCGTGCGCCGCACGACGGGCGAAGCGCGCCTGCTGGGACTGCCAGCCGGTGATCGGCGCAGCCGGCGGCTGGTCGGATTCCTGCCGGAAAACCTCCGCATCGGACGGCATCATACGGCGCTGTCGGCGCTGAACTATTACGGCCGGCTCCACGGTCTGTCGGGGCCTCAGGTCCGCCGGCGAAGCGAGTCGCTGCTGCAAAGGGTCGGCTTGGCCGACCGGGCTCGCGACAGCGTCGCCAAGTACTCCAAAGGCATGCTCCAACGCCTCGGTCTGGCCCAAGCCCTGTTGCACGATCCCCAGTTGGTGATCCTGGATGAACCGACGGACGGCTTGGATCCGGTGGGCCGCGCCCACGTCCGCGCGATCATGCAACAACTGAAAGCCGAAGGGAAAACGGTCTTTCTGAACAGCCATCTGCTGCAAGAGGTGGAACTCGTTTGCGACCGCGTCGCCGTCCTGGACAAAGGTTCCTTGCGGTTTGTCGGACCGATTCAAGATATTACGGCAGGCGGTTTCGGGAACCTTCTGCCGGCGGCGGCGGAATCGGACGTGAGCTTGGAACTTGCGGGAGACGTGGCGGTGATCCGGGCTGCGTTGGGCGCGATCGAGATCGCGTCCTGGCAGCCGCTGGCGCCGGAGGCTGTGCGGGTGGTGCTGCGAACGGTTTGCCAAGCGGACGTCGACGGCTGCATCGACCGGTTGCGAAAGCATCGGGTGAGTATCACCGGCTTGACGCGAGTTCGGCGGACTTTGGAAGATGCGTTCCTGGCGATCGTCGCCGAGCCGGGGGAGGGTCCATGCGAGCCTACTGGGCAGTGATTCAGGATTCGTTCCGCGAGGCGCTCGCGTCCCGCGTCCTGTGGGTGGTGCTGGTGCTGATTACGGTGCTGCTGGGCCTGCTGGCGCCGCTGGGATATCGCCAGCAGATCACGCGCGGGCTGAGCGAGAATTCGGTCCGCGACATGCCGCACTTCATCGCGCACGTGCGCGACGAGGCGCGGAAACCGGAGTCGTCTCCGTCGCAGCGGATCGTGGCATTGTTGGACGAGCCGCTGCGCGGCGACGTGCTGGCCTTTGCGATTCCGGGCGACGGCGAGATGGCCGGGGCGTTCAAGATGCTCCGCGTAATGGGCAACTTTCGCGAAGCGCTGAATCGCTTGCTGGAGCGACGCGATTTCTACGATCCCCAAGCGTGGCGCGCCACGCGGCTGGTATCGGACGAAGCCCGCGAACGGGCCAAGAAACAAGTGGCGGCGATGTCCGAAGCCGAAGTCGGCCGCTGGAACCGCCTGGTCCTGGAGGCGGCGTACCCCGAGTTCATTCCGGCCAGCCCGCCCACGTCGCTACGATTTCGTTATCTGTGGTACGATTTCGGCGAGCCGCTGCCGATCGGCCAGGTCCAGTTCGAACGTCTGCTGGAAACGATCGTCGAACGGGCGACGCGGTGGCTGGTCGGCACCGTCGGCGTGTTTGTCGCCATCCTGGTTACCGCCGCAATCATCCCGCAGATGTTCGATCCCGGCTCGCTCGCGCTGCTGTTGAGCAAGCCGGTGCGGCGATCGCTGTTGTTTCTCGCCAAATTCCTCGGCGGCTGCATGTTCATCCTGCTCAGCGCCGCCTACCTGGTGCTGGGATTGTGGCTGATCCTCGCCGTCCGTTTCGACACATGGGACGCCCGGATCCTGCTGTGCATCCCGATTTACGTGTTCATGTTCGCGATCTATTACACCGTGTCCGCGCTGGCCGGCGTGCTGTGGCGGAATGCGATCGTATCGGTGGTGGTCAGCATCCTGTTCTGGCTGGTGTGCTTTCTGGTGGGCACGAGCAAGTCGGGCGTCGAGCAGCTGGTGCTGAACAAGATGCGGATCACCGAGCTGGTGGTGGCCAAGGACACGTTGCTGAGCGTGAACGAGATGGGCTTGACCAATCGTTGGGACGCTGAGCAAGGCACGTGGGTGGAGGCGTTCCGCGAAGATAACGAGGAGGGAATGCAGCGCCGTGTGGCGCTGGCCATGATCCCCCACGTGCCGGCGGAGCTTCGGCCCTTGAATCTGATCTACGACTCCCGCGGCGACAGGCTGATTACCGCGACGCGTTCGCTGCGCAGCGGCCAGATGGTACTGGCGGTTGGCCCGCGGGACAAAGACTGGGCTGCCGCGGCGGGCGTCCGAGCGCCGCTGGGGACGATGGCTTTGCTGCCCGAGGCGGACGGCCGGATCCTGGCCGTTTCGACGTTCGGCTTATATCGCTTGGCCGGCGAGCCGCTGGGCGGCGGCTCGTCCGTGGAGATTTTCGGGTTCTCGCTGCCCCTGCCCGCCCACGATCCGTTTGCCGCGGTGGGCCCCGAGCCGCCGCTGGGAATGTTCCGCCCAGCGGCTGCCGCCGTCAATCGAGATACGGACGAATTGGCCGCCTACAGCCGCGGCACGATCACGTTGCTAAGCCGCGGCGCCGACGATCGCTTCCAGCGGCGCGTGGAGAAGAAGCTGGACGGGCCGTCGGCCGGCGCCGTCGTGCTGGCTTACGGCGGCGATACGCTGCTGGTCGGTCGCGAAGACGGCCGCATTGTCGCGTACGAAGCGAAGACGCTCGCTCCGCGGCGGGAGTTCTCGGTCGAAGGAAAGAACCAGCCGCGATTCGTGACCGCCGCACCGGGCGGCCGCTGGTTCGCCGTCGTGTTTCACCACGGCGCGTTGTGGATATACGACCGTGAGGCCAACGAGATGGTTCGGCCGCGGATCGCCGGCCAGCGGGATGTCTCGTGCTGCCTCTTTACGGCGAACGATCAACTGCTCGTCGCCGACCGGGCGACCCGCTTGACCCAATACGAGTTGCCCGCCTGGCAGGTATCTCGCCGCTGCGTGCCGCCCAGGTCGTTGATCGAGACCGTCTATCGTTACGTCCTGTTGCCGCTGTACACCGTATTCCCCAAGCCCGGCGAGCTGGACAAGACCGTGCAGTTCGTCTTGTCGGGAAAGCAAACCAAGGAGCTGGATCGCGACGGCGATTTGACTGCGGCCCAGCAGGAGTTGCATCCCTGGCGGCCCGTCTGGAGCAGCCTGGCGTTCATGGCCGTGCTGCTGACAATGGGTTGCCTATACTTGGAGCGGCAGGATTTCTGAAGCGATCCCACGTGCAGACGGGGTGACGTTGCAGGGTGTGGCACGGCCTACTTGTTGGCCGTGTCCGCCGCGCCTCATCCCAATATCCCAACCCGCCGAGATCCCGTTTAACACTAGTCCGCCCGGTTTTCGGCCGCCAGCCATCTGCGGTCGCCGTCGCGGCGGGTGAAGCCGATGCGGTCGAGGTATTCACAGTACGGCACGGCATACTTGCGCGAGGTCGCGAACAATTCGCGGATTTCGCTCAGCGTCGCACTTCGACCGCCGCTCAATTGCGCGCGCAACAGCGTCTGCAGCTGGCGGTCCACGTCGCGATGCAAGTAGTAGCCTGCGGCTATCTCGACCAAATCGCCGTTCGCGGCCGCCAGGGCCAGCAACTGGGGGACCGACTGCTGGCTCTTGGTCGCTCGCTGGCGGCACTCCTCCACGCTGGGTGACTGGATGCCCGCTTGACGGAAGACGGGGATCAATTCGTCCAACAGCTTCCGCTCGTTCTGCGACAGTGTGGGCCCGCTGCCGGCCAGCGCGATGCTGTCGCCGGACATCTGCACGCGACCTGCCCGGCGGAGATCGTCCAGGACGGCAGCGCGCACCGCGTCGTCCAAGTAGGGCAGCGCGGCGACGAGTTGGGCGCGATCGAGCTTCGAGCGCAGCGGGTTGCGTTCGTGCAGCTTGCCCAGCGCCGCCTCGATGCGGGCTTCGAGCTGTTCCAGCACCAAGCGGTGAAATCGCCGCGATCGCGTGGGCGAGACGGCGATCTCGCGGACGTGTCCCGCTTGGACCAACGCCTGATACACCTCGTCCGGAGCGTCGATGCCTGCCAGCCGCACCAGGTCTCGCGGCTGCCAATCGCGCCGGCCCGCGAAGTATAAGGCCGCCGATGCCCGGCGAAAAACGTCCGACGATTGCAGATCGTTCAGCAGTCCCAAGATCGTCTCGGCGGGCTTGCGGAGCCGTTCCGCGTTGGGATCGAGCACCCGGCCGCCCCCGATCGTTTCCATGGGGGACTCGCGGCGGATCACCAGCGGCTGGCTCCACGCCGTCACGGCCGCGCCGTTCAGGAACAATTGGGCCGGCGCCGAATCGCCCGGCGCCAAACTGGCGCGATCGAGCAAAGCCACGGTAGCCAGCAGTTCCGCCGTGCCGACGTGCACGCGCACGCGTGTGCGATGTTTCAGCGGCCGGGAGGTGGATGCCAACAGGGACAGGCTCGCCGTGATCAGCCGGCTGGGGACCAAGTGGCCCGGGGTCGCCAACTCTTGTCCGCGGCCGATCGCTTCGTGGCGGACGCCGGCCAAGTTGATGGCCGCCCGCTGGCCGCGGTGGGCTTCCTCGACCGTACGGTCGTGATTTTGCAGACCTCGCACGCGAACCTGGACGGCGCCCGGCTCGATGACCAGTTCGTCACCTACGCGGACGCGGCCGCTGCTGACGCTGCCGGTGACCACCGTGCCGTGGCCGACGACGGTGAACGAGCGGTCGATGGCCATTCGCAGAGGAGCCCGGATCATCGCCATTCGCTGCGATCTCGCGGCTTGCTGGGCGGCGGCGGTTAAAGCCGATCGCAACGTGTCCAGGCCCAGGCCGGTGACGATGCTGGTTCGCACCAGCGGCGCGTCGGCCAGGAACGTTTCGGCGGTCAGGGCACGGACCTCGTCTTCGACCAGTTCGATCCAGTCCGGGTCCGCCAAATCGGCTTTGGTAATCACGATCAAGCCGGTTTCGAGGTTCAACAGCCGCAGGATCTCCAAATGCTCGCGCGTCTGCGGCTTGACCGAGTCATCTGCGGCCACGACCAGCATCGCCAAGTCCATGCCGGTGGCGCCGGCCAGCATGTTGCGCACAAACCGCTCGTGCCCGGGCACATCGACGATTCCCAACCGGTATTCGCCCAAATCCAGTTGCGCGAATCCCAGCTCGATCGTAATGCCGCGTTTCTTCTCTTCCGGCAAGCGGTCCGTATCGACGCCTGTCAGCGCGCGAACCAATGCTGTCTTGCCGTGGTCGATGTGTCCGGCAGTGCCGAGGATCAAGTCAATGGTCATATTCGTTTCATCAACGCCATGGTCGTTACGGTGTGAACTTGGCAAGGGAATTGGGGCACGAAAATGGAAAAACCGAGACTTCGCGATTTTTGCGTTGGGCTTTTTTTCAGGTTCTGAAATCGCGCCCTTGCACGGGTTAGAATTTCAGATTCTAACACGTATCGCAAGCTGTTGCCAGACAGCACTTTGCGTCGAGGCAAAGACATCGCAGGCCCGTTGTGAAGCGGGGCGGAAAATGTTAGAATTTCGCCTTGAACGGAATTGATGCCAAATTGCGCTCGACGCGCCTTCACCGAACGAAAGGACTCCGACCTTGCCCACGGATCCGCCTCCCGACAACGAACTCCCTTCTTCCGATGAAATCAACGGTGCCGGACTTCCTCCCGCAGTCGATCCAACGCGGTCGGGGCTGATCGACGTTCCGATCGAGGAAGAGTTAAAGCAAAGCTACCTGACCTACGCGATGAGCGTGATTGTCAGCCGCGCGCTGCCGGACGTGCGGGATGGGCTGAAGCCGTCGCAGCGCCGCATTCTCGTGGCCATGAACGACCTGAACCTCACTCCGGGCGCGGGGCGGATCAAATGCGCCAAGATCTCCGGCGACACCAGCGGTAACTATCATCCGCACGGCGAAAGCGTGATCTATCCCACGCTGGTTCGCATGGCCCAGGAATGGAATCTGCGGCACGTGCTGATCGACAAACAGGGTAACTTCGGCTCGATCGCCGGCCTGCCGCCCGCGCAGATGCGGTACACCGAAGCGCGCTTGTCGCCCATCGCGGCAATGCTGCTGGACGACCTGAAGCTGGACACGGTGGATTATGTACCAACCTATGACGAGCGGAACATGGAGCCGACGGTGCTGCCGTCGAAGTTTCCCAATCTGCTGGTCAACGGCGCGACCGGGATTGCGGTCGGAATGGCCACGTCGATTCCGCCGCACAATCTGCGCGAGATTTGCGATGCGTTGGTCCGCGTGATCGACGAGCCCGATGTGCCGATCGACGAACTGTTGGAAATCGTCCACGGTCCCGACTTTCCGACCGGCGGTATCATCTGCGGGCGGGCGGGCATTCGCCAAGGCTACTACACGGGCCGCGGGACGATCCTGGTGCGGGCGCGAGCCACCATCGAAACCAAACCCAACGGCCGCTCGCAGATCGTGGTCAGCGAAGTCCCCTTTCAGCAGTTCCGCGACCGGATCGTGGAACGCATCGGCGAACTGGTCAACGGCGACAAGATCAAAGGCATTTCGGCAGTCCAGGATTTGAGCGATCTGAAGGAGCCGGTGCGGATCGCGATCGACGTGAAACGGGACGCGGATCCCGAAGTGGTGCTGAACCAGCTGTACCAGTTCTCGCCGCTGCAGGATACGATCTCGATCATCCTGCTGGCGCTGGTCGACGGCAAACCGCGACTCTGCAACCTGAAGGACATGCTGCAGGAGTTCATCCGCCACCGCGTGGCGGTGATCCGCCGCCGCACCCAGTTCCTGTTGGCCAAAGCGCGGAAGCGAAAGCACACGGTCGAAGGGCTGCTGTTGGCGCTGGCCAACATCGACGAGATCATCCGCATCATCCGCCATTCGCAAACGCAGGCCGAGGCCAAGGTCGGGATCATGGGCGTCCAGTGTCCCGCGGCGATGATGGCGCGGGCGTTGGGCGACGAAGGCTTTCAGATGTTCCAGCAGGAGCGCGGCGCCGCGGACAGCTATTCGCTGACCGCCGTCCAAGCCGACGCGATTCTGAGAATGACGCTGGGCCAGTTGGTCAACCTCGAACAGGAACGACTCGGTGGCGAGCACCGCAGCCTGCTGGAGGAAATCGCGGAATACCTTCGCATTTTGTCCGACGAGCAGAATATCCTGGACATTATCAAGGACGACCTGCGCGAAATCCGGCGCAAGTACGGCGACGACCGGCGGACGGAGATCACGGGCGAGGAGGTTGGTTCGCTCGATCTGGAAGATTTGATCACCGAAGAAACGATGGTCGTGTCGATCAGCCATCGCGGTTATATCAAGCGCACGCCGGTCAGCGTCTATCGCGCCCAGCGGCGCGGCGGCAAAGGGATCCGCGGGGCGCAGACCGAGGAAGAGGACCCGATCGAGCACCTGTTCGTGGCCAGCACGCACGCCTACCTGCTGTTCTTTACCACCAAGGGCAAGGTCTTCTGGCAAAAGGTTTTCAGCTTGCCGCAGCTGGGCCGCGAGAGCAAAGGCCGGGCGATCGTCAATTTGCTCAGCCTGCAGCCGGACGAAAAAATCGCCGATTGCCGCCCCGTGCGGGACTTTGACCTGCCCGACCATTATTTGATGATGGCCACCCGCAAGGGGCTGATCAAGAAGACGCCGCTGGAACAGTACAGCCGGCCGAAAAAAGGCGGGATCATCGCGATCAAACTTCGTGAGGACGACGAACTGGTCGACATCGTCGTGACCAAGGCGGGTGAAGAAATCGTGCTGGCCACGGCCACCGGCATGGCGATCCGCTTCAAGGAGTCCGATGCCCGTCCGATGGGCCGCAACACGTCCGGCGTCAAAGGTATCTCGCTGCACGGCGACGACGAACTGGTCGGAATGGTCGTCGCCGATCCGGACGCGATGCTGCTGACCGCGTGCGAGAACGGTTACGGCAAGCGGACCAATTTCGGTTACAGCACGGCGCCGGTCGGCGAAGCGCCGGACGCGGCCGGGCCGTTGGCGGAAGAGATCGTGGGCGAGTTGGCGGGCGAAAAATCGTTTGCCGAGGAGCCTGCGGCCGAAGAGGTGCTCGCCGAAGAGGTGCTCGCCGAAGAGGTGCTCGCCGAAGAGGTGCTCGCCGAAGAGGTGCTCGCCGAAGAGACGCTTGCCGAGGAGGCCGCCGCCGAAGGGGCCGATGTCGAGGAGGCAGATGTCGAAGAGGCTGACGTCGAGGACGCCGAGGAGGGCGAGGAAGGTTCGTCCGGCAGCATGCGCTACCGCACCCAGCGCCGGGGCGGCAAGGGCTTGCGGGACATCAAGGCCGGCGAACGCAACGGCAAAGTCGTCAGTATCGTCCGCGTGCACGAAGACGACGAATTGCTGATGATGACCGCCCGCGGCAAGATTCAACGGATCGCGGCCCGCGAAGTGCGGCTGACCGGCCGCAATACCAAAGGCGTGCGGATCATGAGCCTGGACGACGACGACACATTGGCCGCCGTCGTGCGGGTACCCAAGGAAGAACAGGACGAAGGCGAGCCGACAAGCGTCTAGTTCTTTGTCTTCTGCGCTCCTAGCCGTCAAATCTGACACACGAAAGCATCATGGCCAAGAAATCCGCTAAAGAAACGTCCGCCAAGAAAACGTCCTTTAACGCGGCGGACCGCAAGACGCTGAACGCCTTGATCGAATTGGCCGACGGCGTCTTGACGGCGGCCGATCGAGGCCGGCCGCCCAGTCTGGACATCCCCTCGCGTTCGCTGTCCAACGTGCGGTACAACAAGACCAAGCGGTTCATCGAAATGGGCAGCGGCACCAATCGCCGCGAGCTGTTCAACCTGTCCCAAGCCAAGGTCTACATGCAGACGCTGCTGGTCGGCAGCGGCTGCAAGCAGCTGATCGAGGAGGGCAAGACCACCAGCATCCGTGGTTTGTTCTACTTGCTCAAGCACACCATCGAGGGCTGCCGCGAAGAGACGTTTAACGACCAGTCGGATTGCGACCCGGTGATCGAAGACGTCGAAGTGGCGCTGAACGCGCTGCGGGAAGAGCTGCACGTCTATGCCAGCAATCGCGGCTCGATGGCCGGCAACATCGTGCTGAACTCCATCGGCGACGAAATCGACTGTTCGCGGATGGGTTCGGGCGGCTACAGCATCCCGTCGATCTGCGAGCCGGAGGAACTCGAATTCATCAAGTGCGACGCCAAATTCGTGCTGCACGTCGAAAAAGACACCGTCTGGCGGCGGTTCAACGAAGACAAGTTCTGGAGGGAGCACAACTGTATCCTGACCCATGGCGGCGGCCAGCCGCCGCGCGGTGTCCGGCGGCTGTTGCACCGCTTGCACTACGAACTCAAGCTGCCGATCTACTGCCTGTTGGACAACGATCCCTGGGGGTACTACATCTACAGCGTGCTCAAACAGGGCTCGATCAACTTGGCCTATGAATCCAAACGCATGGCGATTCCGGATGCCCGTTACATCGGGCTCCGCAGCATCGACTACGAACGCTGCCAGCTGACTCCCAGCGTCACAATCAACCTGTCCGACACCGACGTGAAACGAGCCAAGCAGATCGCCCAATATCCGTGGTTCCAGCACAAGAAGGCGTGGCAGAAGGAAATCGAACAGATGCTGAAAAACGGCTTCAAGCTCGAGGTCGAAGCCTTGATCAACAAAGGCGTCAGCTACGTCACCGAAACCTACGTTCCCGAGCGGCTGGAGAAAGAGGATTTCTTGGACTGATCACGTGACTTGCAGCATCCGCTCCAGGGCGACCAGGGCCCAGCGGCTGGTCTCGGGATCCACCTCGATGACGTTCACGTGCCGGCCGGCGTTCAGATTCTCCAAGCTCCAGCACAGGTGGGCCAGGTCGATCCGGTACATCGTGGCGCACATGCATAATACAGGCGACAGGAAGTGGATCTCCTGGTCGGGGTGCGCTTTCTTCAAGCGGTTGACCAGGTGCAGCTCGGTGCCGATCGCCCACTTGCTGCCCGGCGGCGCCTGGTCGATGGTTTGCACGATCTTGTACGTCGAACCGAACTCGTCGGCCAAATCGACGACCTCGCGCGTGCATTCGGGATGGACGATAATCCGGACGCCCGGAATCCGTTGGCGGAACTGGTGTACGTGTTCCGGCCGGAACACTTGATGGACGCTGCAATGGCCCTGCCACAGCAGCACGCGGGCTTCCCGGATCGCTTCCTCCGTATTGCCGCCCAACTCCGCCTCATAAGGATTCCACACCGGCATCTGCTCGATCGGCACGCCCATCCGCACCGCCGTGTTGCGGCCCAGGTGCTGGTCGGGAAAGAACAGCACGCGGCGCGTCCGCTGAAACGCCCACTGGAGGACGGCCTTGGCATTGCTGGACGTGCAGACGATGCCGCCGTGCCGGCCGCAAAAGGCTTTCAGGCTGGCGGCCGAGTTGATGTACGTTACGGGGGTGACGTCGGCCGTGTCGATGATCTCGCCCAAATCTTCCCAAGCGGCTTCGACCTGCTCGATCGCCGCCATGTCGGCCATCGAACAGCCGGCGGCCAAATCGGGCAGGATCACCGTCACCCGGCCGCCCTCGCGAGCCGCCAGCTTGTCCGGACGGTTCGCCAGAATGTCGGCCGTCTCCGCCATGAAGTGGACGCCGCAAAACACGATCACGCGGCAATCGCCGCTGTCCGCCGCCAGCCGGCTGAGCTGGAAACTGTCGCCGCGCAGATCGCTGTGCGCGATCACTTCGTCCTGTTGGTAATGATGGCCCAAGATCACCAGTCGGGGTCCCCACGCGGCCCGCACCGCTTCGATGCGGGCGGCCAGTTCGCCGTCGTCGAGCGACTTGTAAGGCGTCAGTTCCAAAATGGGGGCTTCGGTTATCGTGGTCGTCATTGTCGATTTCGTTCTGGGCGGATTAGCTTTGCGGCCTGACTCTAGAATTATAGGACAAAACGTGCCGCGAGCGTAGCCACCCTTGCGGGCGCTCAAAGTCCGTGTTTGGCCAGCCGGTCGCGGAACGTCGACGGTTTCATGCCCAGCGATTGGGCCGCCGCCGTCTTGTTGCCGTGGCAGGCCTCCAGCGCATTGAGCAGCAGTTGCTTTTCGGCGTAGTCCATCGCTGCTTTGAAGCCGCCCGCCGCCAAGCCGCTCTGGCCGAGCCGGCCAGCCGATTCGCGGTTCGAGGGTCCCCCTCCGATCTCGGCCTCCAGCAACCCTGCGGTAATCTGCCCGCCGCCGACCAGCAGCGAACGTTCCAGCGTGTGATACAGTTCGCGGATGTTGCCCGGCCAGGGATGCCGGCCGAGGACCTCGACCGCCGCAGCATCCAGATCGTAACCGCTGCCGCCCGCCAGCCGCCGCAGCAAGTGCTCGGTCAACGCCGGAATGTCCTCGCGCCGTTCGCGAAGAGCCGGGATCCGAACCCGCAATACGTCCAGGCGGTAGTACAGGTCCTGGCGAAACGTCCCGTCCGCGATCTTGTCCAACAGGTTTAGCTTGGTCGAAGCGATGATGCGCACATTGGCCTTGAGCGGCTTGTTTCCGCCCACCCGCTCGTAAACCTTCTCCTCGATCGCCCGCAACAGCTTGGCTTGCTGCTCCAGCGGAATATCGTCCACGTCGTCCAGATAGATCGTGCCGCCCTCGGCTAGCTCAAAGCGGCCCTTGCGGCCTTGATCGGCGCCCGTAAACGAGCCTTCCTCGTGGCCGTACAGCTCGCTTTCGAACAGCGTAGCGGGGAACAGCGTGCAGCCGACCTTGATGAACGGGCCGCGGCCGCGATGCGAGTGGCGGTGGATCACCGACGACAACAGGTCCTTGCCCACGCCCGTTTCGCCGACTAGCAGCACGTTGGCATCGGTCCGAGCGCTGATCCGAATCATTCGCTTGACGCGCTGCATGGCTTCCGAACGGCCGATGATCTCCCGGTCGATGTCATCCGCGTCCGGATCGACGGTCGCCGGATCAAACTCGTCCCCCGATTCGCGGCGCTCTTGTTCAATCCGCTGGATGATCGGAAACAGGTCCTCGTTGCGGAACGGTTTGGTGACGAAATCCGTCGCCCCCAGCTTCATCGCCTCGACCGCCACAGGGATGCTTCCATAGGCGGTCATGAGGATGAATTTCGCATCGGCCGAGCCGCTGTCCTTGACGCGTTTGAGCAACTCCAGGCCATCCAGCTTCGGCATCTTGATGTCGCTCACCACGACGTCAAACAGCTCGCGATCCAACAGCTCTAACGCCTGCTGGCCGTCGGCCACCGTGACCACTTCGTGTCCTTGGCCGGACAGGTCGTCCGCCAGCGTGATGCGTTTGATCTTTTCATCGTCGACAACCAGGATTCTCATGGGAATTTCATGCCGCGGGACGTGACGGGATTCGTCGGACCTCTAGGGTTGTCCAGAACTCCGCAAAACAGGGACATCGTTGGAACCCGTGTCAGGATATCATCCGTGACCGTCATCGCCAAGGCACCGCGCGGCACCCGTATCACGCCGCTCCCTTCGTGCGGGACGACGCCGGGGAGGTTGCCCGTCGCGCGAGAACGTGGGATACTGACGCCATTGCATTTCCGTTCTTCGTTCTCCAGTGGAGTCGTCCCTTGACAGGTGCCGGCCGCTTGGGGCACATCCGGGAGGATCGATCGTCATGCCCTTGGCAAGGGAGACAACGTCATGCGTCCAAGTACGTCTGCAGTGAGCCACGAATCGAATCGCAGCTGGTCCCGGCGCTGGTGGTATGCAGTAACGACATTCACCGTTGCCGGCGTCACGGGATCTCTGGCAATCGGATCCGCGGCATGCGGCCGTTGCGCGGAACCGAGCGGCGCCCCAAACATCGTCCTGATATTCACCGACGACCACGGCTACGGCGATGTCTCGACGTATCATCTCTCGGACGTGCGGACGCCGAACATCGATCGCATTGCGGCGGAGGGAATGCTGTTCACGGCGATGCGCGCCAACTGTACCGTATGTTCGCCGTCGCGAGCGGCGCTGCTGTCGGGGCGCTACGCGGACCGGGTCGGCGTGCCGGGCGTGATCCGCACGCACTCGGAGAACTCGTGGGGATACTTCGATCCGCGCGTGCCGACACTCGCCGACGAGTTGAAGAAGGCCGGCTATCAGACGGCCCTCGTCGGCAAGTGGCATCTGGGACTTGAATCGCCGAACACGCCGAACGAGCGCGGGTTCGATTTCTTCCACGGATTTCTCGGCGACATGATGGACAGCTACACCACGCATCTGCGCCACGGGAACAATTACTTGCGCCGCAACGGCCAGGCTCTCGAAGCCCAGGGCCATGCCACCGACTTGTTTTCCGCTTGGGCTGCCGACTATCTGCGCGAGCGCGGACAGCAGCGCGACCGGCCGTTCTTCCTGTACCTCGCCTACAATGCACCGCACTTTCCCATCGAGCCGCCGGCGGACTGGCTGGCACAAGTGCGCCAGCGCGCGCCGCAGATGGAGGACCGGCGGGCCAAGAACGTCGCCTTTGTCGAGCACCTGGACGACGGCATCGGCCGCGTCCTGGGGGCGCTTCGGGAGGCGAGCCTGGAACGAAACACAATCGTCGTGTTCACCGCCGACAACGGCGGCTCGCTGCCGCACGCCCAGAACAACGATCCTTGGCGAGACGGCAAGCAGAGCCATTACGACGGAGGATTGCGGGTGCCGTTCCTGGTCCGCTGGCCCGAACGCATCCAAGCGGGGACGCGGAGCGATTACGCGGGGCTGGTGTTCGACCTGTTTCCCACCTTCCTGGAATTGGCCGGCGCAAGTCCCCCCGCGGACCTGGACGCCGTGAGCCTCGTTCCGGTGCTGACGGGCGGCGAAATCACGGCGCGGCGCGAGTTGTACTTCGTCCGCCGCGAAGGCGGATTGGCCTACGGCGGCAAGAGCTATCAAGCTCTCATCCGCGGCGAATGGAAGCTGCTGCAGAACGATCCCTACAGCCCGCTCGAACTGTACAACCTCAAGACCGACCCCCAAGAAACGCAAGACGTGGCGGCGACACACAGGAAAGTATTCAATGAACTCGCCGCCGCGCTGCGCGTTCATATTCAGCGCGGCGGAGCAACGCCGTGGCAGAAACCCGCCGAGCCGTTCATGGCACAACCCGCGCCGAGCAAGCCGTGATGGGAAACCAAGGTGGCCAACTCGACTTTTTGGCCAAATCAGGTATCTTACGCCGTTCGCGTTGGCAGCCAGCGGCGATCACAACGGAGGAAATTGAAGACATGGAGATGCGCGAAACATTTGGCCGGATCGTCATTTTTGTTGCGATGTTGCTGGTCGCGGGACAAGCGGCGGCGCAGTTCGGTGCGGACGAGTACCAGCAAGACATGTGGTCGAAACCGAAAGGCAAGGCGGAAACCGTCCAGGCCAAGGGCAAGATTCACGCGATTCAAGGCGATGTCCTTCAAGTCGCCAACGAGGAACTCCGGCAGCAGTGGCTGGTCAAGATGCCTCGGGACCTGGCGGGGATCCGCGTTTCCGGAACGGCTCGATCGACTTATCTTCGGCCCGGCATGATGGTCCGTTTTTCGGGGCAATTCGACGCGAAAGGCAATTCCCAAGCGCCGATCGAGAAGCTGGAAGTATTTACGCCCAAGACGGTCAAAGAAGGCATGTTGCCCGACCAACAGCAGTTCGGGATCTTTCCCGAGGCGGTGTTCGGCGGGAAGATGTTGGAGGACGCGACGGCTGGAGCCCAGCCGAAGACCGAAGTCGCTTCGTTCGTCGTCAGCGGGCAATTGCGAGGTTTTCGCAAAGGCGAGTTGTTCGTCGCCGCGGGAACGACGCTGGTCCGTGCTCCCTTGGCCGAAAAGGCGGAGATCTCCGTGGACGTGCCGGATTACCGCTGGGTGCGGGTTGGCGATGAAATAGAAGTCCATGGTTGGTCCTATCCCCACCTGATGACCCATGTCGTGGCAACGCGGGTGTCGATCCAGGCCAGCCAGCCGTTTGGGGAGCTTCCGGAAGAGAAACCGGGAAAATCTCCGGCGGCACCAGCGGGAAAACGCGCCGGCCCAGGAGCGAAAACGGACGACAAGGAGTTGCCATTCTGATGCGGATTGCGGTTACCCCGATGGGAAAGGAAGCAAAAACATGGACCGGCTTGAAATGTTCAAGATCCTGATGGTGATGGCTGCGGCCGACGGCAAGTTCTCCACAGAAGAAACGGAAATCCTCGCTCGAAGATCCCATGTTTGGGGATTGAGCGACGCACAGTTCACCGAGGCGTTCGAGTTTGCCAAGGGCGGAGCGACGGAGTTGAAATTTCCGGAACACGAGAAAGATCGCAGGCAGCTGTTGCAGGATTTGCGCGATCTTATGCTGGCCGACGGCGAATTGGCCCCCCGCGAAAAAAAACTGTACGCCTTGGCCGCCGCCGCGATGGGCTTGCCGGCCGAAGACTTCGACCAATAACTCCAGCGATGGCCCCAAGATGTTGTCGACCACCCATCCCAAATTGAAACCGATCCGCGAAAAGGTTGAGGCCGGTGCCCGCCTGTCAGCCGAGGACGGCTTGCTGTTGTGCGAACCTGACACGCCGTTGCAGGAGATCGGCGAATTGGCGAACATGGTCCGCGAACGGATCAACGGCCACGTCGCATTCTATAACATCAACACCCATCTGAACCCGACCAACGTCTGCGTCTACCGCTGCAACTTTTGCGCGTTTCGAGCCGACTTGCGCGATCCGAAGGGCTACGTGATGACGGACGAGCAGATCGTCGCCCGCGGGCGGGAAGCCGTCGAACACGGCTGCACGGAAATGCACATCGTCGGCGGTCTGCACCACCAGAAGCCGTTCGACTGGTACCTGAACATCGTCCGCATCCTGCACGAAGCCTATCCTCCGCTGCACTTGAAAGCCTGGACGGCCGTGGAGATCAATTGGTTCGAGTTCCTCACCAAACGGACCGTGCAAGCGGTGCTTCAGGACCTGATCGACGCCGGCTTGGGCAGCTTGCCGGGCGGCGGCGCCGAGATTTTTCATCCCTCCGTGCGGGACCAGATCTGCGAGCACAAGGCCGATGCGGACAAGTGGCTCGAGGTGCACCGCACCGCGCATCAACTGGGCCTGAAGACCAACTGTACGATGCTGTACGGTCATCTCGAACAGCCGCATCACCGCATCGACCACCTGATGCGTTTGCGTCAGTTGCAGGACGAGACCGGCGGCTTCCAAACCTTTATTCCCTTGGCCTTTCACCCCGCCAATACCGGCCTCTCGCACATCCCCAAGCCTTCGTCCCTGACCGACTTGCGGACGATCGCCGTCAGCCGGCTGATGTTGGACAACGTCCCGCACGTCAAAGCGTATTGGATCATGCTGGGCGTCGGCACGGCCCAAGTCGCGCTGTCTTACGGCGCCGACGACATCGACGGCACCGTGCGTCACGAGTTGATCTATCACGATGCCGGAGCGACGACCCCGGAAGCCCTGTCGGTGGACGACATCCGGCGTCTGATCGCCGCCGCGGGCCGCGAGCCGGTGGAACGCGACACGCTGTACCGGTTGGTGGTCCGCGAGCCGGCGGCTCCCAGTCGTGGGAGCGTCCGCACGGCGGCGCCGTGCGTCGCGGGCTAAACCTCAGCGATCGCCCGGCGGGATGGGCCCGCTGGCGTTCTCGCCGAGCGATAGCACCAAGGTGCCTTGGCCTTCGACCAGCACGTTCAGCGTCTGCCGCTGGTCGCTGTACTCCGTGGACAGCACCTTGCCGCCCTGCAGTTCGACTTGCGGCGGAGCCGGAATGCGAACCAGCCGCACCCAGTAGGGCTTGGAATACCAGCCGTCGATCGCGACCCGCACTTCTCGGCCGGCGTGCTCGACTTGGCCGATCCCGCCGGGCACGTGCAACAGCACCTCGCTGGGGGACAGTCGCTGCGACGTATAGATCGGCGTCTTGCCGAACGCTTCCGGCAGGTTTGCCTGCACCGTGCCGGGGCTGATCGCAGGGCCGTCGCTCCGCTGTGCCCGCAGATGAAAAAAGTCGGGCAGCAAACCTTGGCGTTCCCGGTCCTCCAGCGGAAAGGTCTGCTGCAGGCCGGAGCGGGTGATCCCCGCCGCCAGCTGGTTCCAGAAATCGCCGTGGTCCGGGTCCAGCCGAGCCAAGTCCTGAAGTGAGGAACGGTAAACCAGTCCGCACCATTGCACCGGCAAGCCGATCCAGAACGGGGCGCTCCAGTTGGTAGCTCCGAGCACAGCCGTCGTGGCATACAGACCGACCGGGCCGTCCGCGGGCCGGTCCAGGTAGACCAGGGACACGCCGGTCCAGGCCCACTCGCGTGCGGCGTCGAGGTATTTCTGATCGGCCGTCAGTTGATAGGCCAAATTGCAACAGGCCAGAATCCGTCCGCTGGCCAGAATGTCCGGCGTGTGCAGCGGCATCTCCCAGGTCTGCGCGCCGCGAGGAACCGTGTGGCGATAGACGTCGAGCTGCTTGTCCAGGACGGCCAATGCCGCGGTCGCCAGCTGTTGGTCACCCGTAAACACGGCCGCTTCGAGAACCGGTTCCAGCCGCGCGGCGCTCAGGCCGTTGGCGTGATCTTCCCAATGCGTCGCCCCGTAATCCGGCTTGCCTGCCTGCGGCCGGTAGCGGATCAGGCCCTGCTCGTCAAATGCGGCGAGTGCCTGCTGCGCAGCCGCCAGGCGCCGCGCGGCATAGGGCTCGATTTGACCGAACAACAGCGGAGCGAAGGGCCGGGCCACATGGGAACAATGGGCCTCCCAGTTCCCGGCGGGCGTCAGCCGCTCGAGCCCGCGTTCGGCGGCCGCGCGGAGCCGCGCGGCAAGGGCCTCGTCGCCCGTGTGTTCGGCCAGCCACAGCATATAGCCGGGCGCATCGGCCGCAGGCCGTGCCGGGAAACTGGCGCCCCAGACGGCGTGCCGCCAGATCCCGTCGTTGTGCAGAGCGGAATCGAGCCAGCCGTGGGCGAGCAGTCTGACCGCCGCGTCGAAGCCGCCCTCGAATTCGGGAACCGGAGGCAGACCGCCGGCCAGCCGCACGTACCGTTCGACCGCCGGAATGACCGTTTCGCCTCGGCCTCCAATCAGGGTCGCGGTGAACGTGATCGGCACATTCGCCTCGATGGCCCAGGGGCGAAAGGCGGCCACTTCATTTTCCAGGCGGCGCTCGCCCACGCCGGGAAACCACAGGCCCATCAGATGGCCGCTCGACTGAAAGATGCGATCGGGCGAGTCGAACACCGCGGCGGGATGATCGCGGCGATCCCAGATCAGCCCCACGTAGCGGCCGTTGGCGACGACGCTCATCATGGGAAAGCACAGCTTGTGGCTCTCCACGATCCGCCGCTTGGCCCGCTCGCCGCGCACGTCCGCCTCGCTGCTGCTGGGCTCGTTTTCCAGGTACTCGACTCCCGGCAGAACGGCTTGCGCCTTCGCCTCGCCGAAAGTGCCCAGGCCCGCAAACACCGTCAGCATCGGCAGATGAAAAATTTCCCGCGTCCGGTCCGCCACGACCGCCGTTTCGATCGCGATGGCGCCGCAGCCGCGCGCGGAGAATGTGCGGCGGAATTCCCAGTTCGCCCCCTCCGCATCCCGCAAACGAGCCACGACGCGCAGCGTTCCCTCCGTTTGCGGCGAGACCTCCAAGTCCGCGCCGGCCAGATCCAGATAAGCCGGCTCTCCATGGAGAATCACGCCCAGCTGCGCGCGCCCATGCGCGCGAGCCATTTCTTCATCGGCAACCCGAACGCCGAAACCGTCCCACTGGCGAGCGCCATGCGCCAGCACCAAGTCGCCCGCGCACACCGTGCGCGGCTGAGCGCCGAGATCGACGACCGCCGGACGCGCCAACTCGCCCGCCTTCAGCGGCTTCATCTCCAGCGCTTTGATCCAAGCGATGGTGACCCGGCCTGTGCCCGCCGCCGGATCGATGCGCAGCCGCGCGCCCTGTTCCAGAGCCGGCAGCAGCACTTCGTATTCGTGCCAGTGGCCGTCGTCGTTGACCGTAAATCGAACCGAGTTCTGGGCCGTGAACCCGCGTCCGAAAAAAACCTCCCCCACCGGATCCGCGTCAGACCTCATACGGATAGTCAGCAGCACCCGGTTGCCCTGGGGCAGATTGGCCACCGGTCCGGAGTGGATGTACGGGTCGTCGCCCACGCAATCGAAGTCGAGCCCTTCGGCCGTGGCGCGCATGTTCTCCACCGCATGGGCGGCGATCCAACCCTGGGCACCTTGGGCAAAGTCGAACAGCACGACAGGCTCGCGCGCCCGCGCCGTGCCAAGACAAATCGCACCGATCAAGAAAGCAAACGTCACGATTCGCATCGGGGTATCCTCATCAGGGTTCAGAGGGTCCAGCTTGCAGCCCGCCGGAACGTGGCCCCATGGTAACACGGCCGGGCGGCCCATGCCACGGCACAGCGTCATGAACGATCCGAGGCGCCCTCCCGCTGGCGGGCGGGTTCCTCCTCACTGGCTCCTCACTGGCTCCTCGCGCGCGCATCGTCGGTGATTTGCTGCGTGAGAGCCGCGATCTTGCGATGATAGTAGTCGATCTCGCGGTCCAGTTCGCGGCGTTCCCCTTGTTTGCTCTCCAATTGCATCATCAGTCGCGTCAGTTCGGCCTGTGGCGTGCGATGCATCATGCGGTGGATCAACTGCAGCAAAACGAATCCGCGCCAGCCCTTGCCCGCCAAACCGTACAGGCGATAGTACTTGACCCACGCCATGACGGTCTCCAGTTTCATCAAGCGGGTCAGTCGCACGACGCGCAGGAAAGGCATGAATTCGAACATGGGCAACAGGACCACGGCGAGATCGACCCAATGATTGAAGGCGTACCCCCATTTCTTGTCGGCGGCCGAAATCCGCACGATGAACTCCGTCGCAAACGCGATCCAGATGATGCTGATCGCGATCTCCAGGACCAGCCGCAACACCGCGCTGGCCTCGATCGCGTCCGCCCAGACGTACTCGACAGTCAAGATCGGAACGATCATCAATGCCATCAACAGCAACGGCACGCCCAGGGCTCGTTCCAACGTCTTTTGCAAGTCGAAATCGACTTGCTGCCAGCCCAGCCTGGGAAGCCACATCCGGCGGGGATCCATCACGCTGCGAGCCCCCATCCGCAAGGGCGGTAAGAGACATGTCAGCAGGCACGCCAAAACGGTCTTGCGCCCCCGGCAATGCGGGGGCGCCAAGAACCACCGCAGAACCGCCTCGACGGCGAAAATCGGCCACATGACGAGCAGCCCGCCGGCCAGTACCCAGATCGCGGCCGCATCCCCGTCCGTGGTTCCAAAATCCCGCACACGGTGAATGACACCGGCCAGGAACAAGAGGAAGACAAATGCCAGCACAAACATCGGCTTGGCCAGCCGGCGTTCGATCGTCTCGCGCCGCTCGAAGGGAATTGCCGCCATAAGGGATCCAGGTTCAAATCCGGGTCTACCAAGTATACGCAACGTCTCGTCTATGTTACACTGCCGCTTCCACGCGCGGGCTTATGGAGGAGCGGAGCCGATGCCGGCAGTACAGAACGGAAGCTTGATCCTGGAAGGGTTGAACGGCGAGCAGCAACAAGCCGTCCTGCACGCGGACAGCCCGCTGTTGATCGTCGCCGGGGCGGGCACGGGAAAGACGAAGACGCTGGTCCATCGCGTCGCTCATCAGATCCAGCAAGGCATCGCTCCCGGGCGAATGCTGCTGCTGACGTTCACCCGCCGCGCCGCCGCCGAGATGCTCCGCCGCGTGGACGCCTTGCTGCGGCAATTACACGGCCACGGTTCGCAGCGCGGCGGTTCGCTGATTCAGAACGTCTGGGGCGGCACGTTTCACGCCGTCGCCGCCCGTCTGCTGCGGCTGGATGCCCCCGCCGCCGGACTCGAACCGGACTTCACGATCATGGACCGCGGCGATTCCGAGGATCTGCTGGACGTCGTTCGCACCGAACTGGGGCTGTCCAAGACCGACCAGCGGTTTCCTCGCAAAGGGACGTGTTTGGCGATCTACAGCCACTGCGTCAACGCCCGTCAGGGGCTGGAAGACGTCTTGGCGGCCCACTTTCCCTGGTGCCGCGAACTGGCCGCCGATCTGAAGCGGCTGTTTGCGGCTTATGGCGAGCGCAAAGAACAAGGCGGAATCCTCGACTATGACGACCTGTTGCTGTTCTGGCGCGGACTGCTGGCCGATCCGCAAGCCGGAGCGGCAATTCGCAAACGATTCGATTGCGTCCTGGTGGACGAGTACCAGGACACGAACCGCGTCCAAGCGGAAATACTCAAGCTGCTGCGGCCCGACGGACGCGGCTTGACGGCGGTCGGCGACGATGCCCAGGCGATCTATTCGTTCCGCGCCGCGACCGTTCACAACATCCTCGAGTTTCCGCACGAGTTTCCCGGGGCCGCAGTCGTCAAACTCGAACAGAACTATCGCAGCACGCAGCCCATCCTGGCCGCGACCAATCTGGTGATCGGTCAAGCGCAGCGGCGATTCCGCAAAGATCTGTGGACCAGTCGCGAGGGCGGCGAGTTGCCACAGTTGGTGACGTGCCAGGACGAGAGCGAGCAAGCCGAGTTCCTGATTCGGGAGATTCTTCGGCGGCGTGAAGAGGGCATCGACCTGCGGCGGCAAGCGGTGTTGTATCGGACGTCGCATCACAGCGTGCTGTTAGAAGGCGAATTGACGCGCCGCAACATCCCGTACGTCAAGTTCGGCGGCCTCAAATTTTTGGAGGCGGCCCATATCAAGGACCTGCTGTCCGTGCTGCGGTTGGCCGAGAACCCGCGCGATCTGGTCGCCGGCATCCGGCTGCTGCAGCTGTTGCCGGGCATCGGGCCCAAACGTGCCCGGCAGCTGATGGACCAGATCGCGGCGTCGCGCGGCGACTGGCGTGTCTGGGAGGCGGCCGCGGCCGGCACCGCCGCCGGCGCGGTTTGGACTCGGCTGCTGGACGTGCTGCGCCAGCTCACGCGCCAACCGGGCCTGGAGCTCGCATCCCAAGTCTCGCTGGCGCGGCGATTCTACGAGCCGATCTTGCAGGACAAGTACGACAATCCCGTGCCGCGAATACGCGATTTGGAACAGATCGAGTTGCTGGCCGGCCGATTCGCCGACCGCCCGTCGCTGCTGACGCAATTGGCCTTGGACCCGCCCGACAGCACCGAAGATTTCGCCGGTCCGCCGTTGCGGGATGAAGATTACTTGATCCTCAGCACGATCCACTCCGCCAAAGGCTTGGAATGGGACGTCGTGTTCGTGATTCACGCGGCGGACGGCAACATCCCGTCCGACATGGCCACGGGCGACGACCAGCAGATCGAGGAGGAGTTGCGGCTGTTCTACGTCGCCCTGACGCGGGCCAAGAGCCATCTGTACGTATGTCACCCGCAACGATACTACCACGCAAATCGAGGCGGGTTTACCGATCGGCACAGCTTCGCCCAGCTGACGCGTTTTCTTCCGCCCCTGGTGCGCGGGCATTTCCAGGCAAGTCGAGCCGCGCCGCACGACGCCGGGGAATCCCCTCCGGGTGCGCTCGGCTCCGCCCTGACCAGCCGCCAGATCCGCAGCCAGATTCAAGCCCTGTGGTGAATGGGACCCTGTCAACCGCCTTCGAAGTTGTGCATTTGGCGGTCCGGTCGTGTTAGGCCGAAGGCCTGCTCCCATCGTAGCCTGGGGCAACGTCCCAGGAACACGGTGTCGTCCGGCCTATTTGGCCGAAGGCCATGCTCACCTTGCCCGACGCAGCACGTTGAATATGACCTTCGGCCAAACAACGAATGCTCGCCCGTGTTCCTGGGGCGTTGCCCCAGGCTACGGTGAATGTGGCCTTCGGCCAGAATTCCGGTCCAAAAATGCGCAACTTCGAAGTCAACCGCCGCCCCCCTGCCAGCTTGCTGGCAGCTGACTCAATGCAGGCCGGACGCTCCGTAGCTCGCATCCTGGCTCTCCGAGCCCCACACGAGTGGACGGCACGGCTTGGAGAGCCATGCCCCTTGGTCGCGGCCTCCAGTCGCGTTAAGAAGAGCTCCTTACGCAGCGGGGATTCTCTCGCGACGAACAATCGTTTCTTTGTGTCCTCTGTGCCTCTGTGATTCAATCCATCCTCTGGGGAGTTGACCGAGATTCTAGCAGCCGGGCTCGTCGGCTGGTAGAATGTCTCGCGATGGTTCCCCCCTAGGACAAACACGCAGGTCGTCAAACGGATGACCGTCTTGGATGACGGCCAGGATGTGATTGGCAGGAAGATGGGAAACGTGTAACCGGAAGCTATGGCTCGCCTTCAAAAAACGCTGACCGACTATGTCGTGATCGCGATCAGCCCTGCGCTGATTATGGCCCTGGTCGGGAGTCTTGTTTTCTTTTTGATCCAGGTCTTTTATCGCGGCTCGTTTGCGGGGCGCATGGAGTATATCTTCGCCTTGTTCGTGTTTGCGGCGGTGTTGATCGCCCGCATCTCGATCGACGAGGGCCGGGAATACTCGATGCTGTATGCGATTCCGCTGGCGGCGGCCATGCTGCTGGTGCTCGGCCGATTCACGTCGTCCAGCGTATTGTTCAACATCATCCTGATCGGCGTCGTCTGGTGGTGCGTCGACAAGTTGACGTGGGATTGTACGGTCATCGACGAGCGGAAGGATGCGTCGGGCGAGGGGCTGTTACAGACGGCGGGCCTGGAGAGTTCGCAAGATTCGCCGGCCGGCGGTGCGACTCCGACCGTGGGCGATCTCGAAGCGACGACGTCGCGCGGTCCCCCCTCCGCGCCCAAGGGGCTATGGGAACGCTTCGTCGAACACCGCAAACGGCCCCACGCGCCGGGCGTGTGGGTGATCTATTTTTCGCTGGCCGCGCTGCCGTTGTTCGGGATCGGCCAGCGGTTCATCCCGGCCGCGGAAGTGGACGCGCGGCGCTACGCCTTCAGACTGTTATGCATCTACACGGCCAGCGGGCTGGGCCTGTTGATGACGACCAGCTTTCTGGGCTTGCGGCGTTACTTGCGCCTGCGGCGGCTCGAAATGCCGGTGGAAATGGCCGGCGTCTGGTTGACCGTCGGCAGCGCGATGATCGCCGCACTGCTGTTTGTGTGCTGGCTGCTGCCGCGGCCCAGTGCCGAGTACTCGATTACCCAAGTGCCGTTTCAGGTCGGGTCGCCCGGCGATCGTCAAGCGTCTCCGCACGGCTGGGGCAACGAAGGCGCCAAGGACCAGGACCGCAAGGCGCCCGCGGCCGCGCCCGCCGACAAGACGCAGGAAGGACGCCCCGGCGGACAGGAATCCGAAGGCCGCAGCGATCAGACGCCTGGCAAAGACGAACGCCGCACCGGAAAGTCGCCCGGTGGAAAACAGGGGGACGGAGAGCAGGGTGCTGGCACGGCGGGAGGCAATTCGCAGTGCGATGGCAAACAGGGCGACGGCAAACAGGGCGACGGCAAACAGGGCGACGGCAAGCAGGGCGACGGCAAGCAGGGCGACGGCAAGCAGGGCGATGGCAAGCAGGGCGATGGCAAACAGGGCGATGGCAAACAGGGCCACGGTCAACAAGCCGGCCAGCGTCAGAGCGAAGCTCCTGCGGCCAACTCGGAATCGGGCCAATCTGAATCCTCCGGATCTTCCGAGCCGCCCGACAGCGGACGGCAGGCAGACCCGAAAGATCCGCGCGGCCAAGACTCTGCTGATACCGAGGATTCACGATCGCAAGACGATCCGCCGGAGTCGTCCGGCGGCGGCGAATCGCAAGCTCCGGTAGAACCCAAGCCCGAGGATCCGCCCCGGGACGCGAGTTCCGGCGATTCCGCAGCGGACGAAAATCCCTTCGAGTCGGAAGTGGATCCCAGCGAAGCCCCGTCGTCATCCTGGATGCCCAATCCGTCGGAGATGCTGAACCGAGTCTTGGGATTCGTTCCGCACGGACTCAAATGGTTATACAACCTGATCTTCCTGGCGATCGTCGCCTACCTGCTCTGGCGAAATCGGGGGCAGGTGTTGGAGGCACTGAGAAATTTCTGGCAGGCAATTCGCGACTTCTGGGACAGCCTGTTCGGCCGCCACCGCGTAGAGTCGGCGACGGACGAACGCCCCGCGGTTACCGCCCCGCCGCCTCGGCCGTTTGCCGATTTCTCGGACCCGTTTGTCACCGGCGACGCTCGGCGATGGTCGCCGCGCGAGCTGGTGGCGTACAGTTTTCAGGCCCTGGAAGCCTGGGGCCGCGAGCACGGTTGTCAGCGCGGCCCAGAGCAGACGCCGCACGAGTTCGCCGGCGCGTTGAGCGCGTGCGAAGCCGCCGTGGGCCGCGAAGCCGTGGGGCTGGCGAACCTTTATTGTTGTGCGGCCTACTCCAGCGGCAGCCTGCCGCGCGACCGCGTCGGCGGGCTGCAGGAATTGTGGCGGACGATGGCGGCTTCCCCCGCGGCAACCGCGTGAGGTTTTCAAGGTGGTCATCACGCTCCGCCGTGATGACGTTGTCGTCACGGCGGAGCGTGACGACTACAATCTTGGCGACACTTATCGTCTCTTGCGATTTCCGCTACCGGCCGGCGCCGGCACTACTCCGCCGCCACGCTCACGCGGACCAGTTCCTTGTCGTTGCGGGCGAATACCGATCGGTCCGCAAACGCGGGGTGGCTCCAGACGACGCTGCGGCCGAACACGGAGTTGGTCGGTTCCAGCAACTGGAATCGGCTGATTTCGTTGTACCCCTGCGGCGAGAGGCGGGCGAGGATCAAGTGGCCCGTCTCGCTGAACAAGAAGAAACGGTCTTCTTGCTGGACCAGGAACGCCGTCCCGTAGCGTCCGCGGCGCGTGCCGCCGGTGGTGGGCTCGAAGGTTTGCCACAGACGTTCGCCGTCCTGCATTCGCACGCCCATCAGCGCTCCCGTGCCGACATCGCATCCATAGATCATCCCGTCTTCGAGAAACGGCGTGCTGTTGGCGCAGTACACGGCGTTGCCGGCCTTGCCCCGCCAAACCACTTGGACCGCAGGCTCGGCGTCGTCCAGTTTCAACAACACGCCCGCATCGCCGTAGCCGCTGGCCAGCAGGTACGGCCCGAGCTGGCGCGGCGTGGTGATCGCCATGCCGAAACTCGGTTTCAGGGGCACCGACCAGAACGCCCGGCCGGTCGCCGGATCGAGGCCGTTCAGCGCATCACCGTGCCAGATGAGCAATTGCTTTCGGCCGCCGTGCTCAATCATCGTCGGCGGGCAATAGCCCTGCTGTTCGGCGGACAGCGCCCGCCACACTTCGCGGCCCGTGTGCTTGTCAAAAGCCACGGCCACGCTGCCGGCGCCGCCGACGACGCAGAACAACAAGTCGCCATCGACCAGCGGATGCGCCGCCACGCCCCAAAACGGCGTCTTGGCTCCGTAATCTTTGACAAAGTCCTTGCTCCAGACAAGTTTTCCGGTTGGAACGTCCAAACAGGACAAGTTGCCCTCCGCGCCCAGCGCGTACACCCGCGGCCCGTCGACGGTGGGCGTACAGCGAGGTCCGCCGCCGAAGGAGATGGCGTATGGGCGATCGTACTCGTATTTCCAAATCGGTTTGCCGGTCGCGGCGTCCAGGCACAGAACCCGCTCGGCCCCTTCCAGCGTGTCGAGACCGCCGGCATTGTTGGTCACTTTGCCCGAACGAGGCACGTAGTCCATCACGAAGACCTTGCCGTCGGCTACCGCCGGCCCAGAATACCCCAAGCCCACCGGCGCTCGCCATTGCACGCGCGGTCCCGCCTCGGGAAAACGATCCGCGATCCCTCTCTCCCGCCACACGCTGTCGCGTTGCGGGCCGAGCCATTGAGGCCAATCATCGCCGGCGGCGGGAGAGGCCAACATCCAGACGATCGTCAACGAAGCAAACCACGACAAACGCATGAAAGATCCTCCTGTTGCTAGGCTTCACCGATCTCAATTTGTACCAAATCCCTGTCGGCTCAAACAGATGACCTGCAACGACTAGCGCAGCACCTCCAGCAGGTTATTGGATTGGTCCGTCCACAACCGCAGGGGCCCCTCCTGCCCGATCGAAACATGGGCGGCTTCATCGATCGGCGAACGCTGTAGAATTTGCCGGTCTCGGGCGAGCAGCATCCATTGGGATTGCGTGAGGGACAATCCGTGCTCGTCCGCCCATTTGACGCTGACGCCGATGGGCGGCCAGACGACATACGCCTCGGCGAGTTCGCAGTGCCGAGCCAGCGCCGTCACGACCGGAACCAAGTCGACGTAGCGGCTGCTGATATGAGCGGCGATCACGCCGTCGTGGCGCAGATGCCGCAGGTACAAGGCGAACGCTTCGACCGTCAACAGGTGGACGGGGATCGAATCTCCCGTAAACGCGTCCAGCACCAAGATGTGGAACTGTTGGTCCGATTCTCGTTCCAGCGACACCCGAGCGTCGCCGGCGACGACGTCGATTTCGGCAGCGGATTGCGGCAGGAAGCTGAAATACCGGTGCGCCAGTCGGATGACGTCCTCGTCGATTTCGTAGAAGCGAAAATAGTCACCCCTCTGGCCGTAGGCCGCCAACGTGCCGACGCCCAGCCCGACGACGCCGACGCGCAGCGGCCCTGCTTCCCGCATGGCGGTCAACGCTCGGCCCACGCCGCTGTCTTCCGTATAGTAAGTCGTCGGTTTCCCGCGCAGTTCCGGGGCCAGGAGTTCGAAACCGTGCAAGGTCCGGGCATGATAGAGCGCCAGTCCTCGCCACTGAGGATTCTGCGGATAGCGTTCCTTGACGGACATCACGCCGTAGAAATTCCGCACGCGCAGCAAGCCGCCTTCGCGGTCCCAAGCCTCCCACTGGCCCCACGCGACGATTGCGGACGCGGCCAGCGCGAGCGTCAGGGCCGCGCCCCGCAACAGCCGCGAAACGCCGGGAAGCCAATGCGTGCGGGCCTCGTCCGCAAACACGAACAACGCCAAGCCGAATCCCGCCAGCAGGCTCAGGTTCAGCTCCAAATACGAGGAGAACACGAGCGGGCTGACGACGGCTACCAAGATCCCCCCCAACGCGCCGCCTGCGGACACGGCCAGATAGAAAGCGGTCAGGCGCTGCGGGGGAGGCTTTCGCTGTACCAGTTCTCCGTGGCAAACCATGCACAACAGAAACAGGAGGAGCAGGTACAGCGTCGCCTCGACGACGATATTGTGGGTCAATTGGAACCACAATACCTCCAGCCCAAACGACAGGAAGAGTTCGTCCAGATACCGAAACAGCACGAGGTAACTGGCCGCCAGGACCGCCAGCATGGCGGCGGCGGCAAACCAGCGCCGGACGTACCAGTGCTCCTTTTCGAAGCAGATGATAAACGTCACCAAGTATATCGTCAGCGGCACGATCCACAGCAGCGGAATCACCGCCACGTTTTGGCAGACGTGAGTGGTGATCGACATCAGCAGGACCGATCCGAGGGCGGACAGAAGGATCCACCACGCCCAGGCGCGCCCGCCCGCGGCCGGCTCGGCGGGATGCTCGATCGGCGGCGCTGCGCGCGGCGCATCGAGGCCAGGGAGTCGCAACCGGCGCATGCGCACGACCAGCACACCGCACAATGCGGCATAGACGCCAAAGGCCACGGACCACGTCGTGCCCTGGCCGACGGTCGTCAACCGCGGCTCGACGAGAAACGGATAGCTGAGCAGTCCGGCGAGCGAACCCAAATTGGACAGGGCGTACAAGCGGTAGGGTGCTCCTTTGGCATACGCCGCCGCAAACCAACTCTGCACCAGCGGCGACGTGGCCGCCAACAGCAGGTACGGCAATCCGACGTGCCGCGCCAACAACAGCAGGATCCGTTCCACGGGGCGGGTCCCGTCTGCCGGCTGCCAAGATTCGCCCGGCGTGATCGGCAGCAGCAACAGGGCCAGCGCACACAGAGTCCCATGGACGATCAATTGCCGCGATACGGGCCGCAGCCGAGACAGTCCATAGGCGTAAGCGTACCCCGCCAAGAGAACCATCTGAAAGAACATCAGGCACGTCGTCCAAACCGCCGGACTGCCGCCAAACCACGGCAGCAGCAGTTTGCCGAACAACGGCTGGACTTGGAACAGCAAGAAGGCTCCTAACAAGATCGTCGCAGCAAACCAGCCGGAAAGTCCACCGGCAGTCCTATCGTTCATGGACAACTCCCACGATCTTGAATCTCTCGCTTCTCTTGCAACAGCATACGCGGTAGACTGTTAGCGGCCAAGGGGAAGGAACAACGATGACGGACTACCACCACTTTGAGATCCGGGAACAAGACGGCGTACAGATCCTGTACCTGTCCGACGTGGGGTCGGACCGGGAAGCTGTCGCGGCCGCGGGCCGGGAACTCCTGCGATTTGCCGAACAGAACAAGCCGGATCGACTGCTGATCAGCTTCCGAGCCCTGCGGCAACTGTCGGCGTTGGTCGTGGGCACGCTGTTGGTGCTGGTCAAGACCATCAAGGCTCAGGGCGGCCGCGTCGAATGCTGCAGCGCGCCCGAGGGCTTTCAAGAGGTTCTGCGAATGCTGGGCCGAAAGCTGCCCTTTGATCACGCCGACAAGCCGGAATCCGACGTGATCGAGATCCTGAAAGAGAAGTGAGCCGCGTTAGGTCCGCAGCATCCAGCCATCCGGCAACGCCGCGTCTTTGAGCACGATCGGAATGCCGTCGCGGATCATGCAGATCTCGTCGTCGCCTTCGCTGTTTTCAATGCGCGTTTCGTTTACAATCCGCACGTCGCGGCCGATGTGGCAGTTCTTGTCCACAATCGCACCTTCGATCACCGAGCCGGCGCCGATGCCGATCGCCGGATGCCCGGCGATTCGATCTTGCTCCAAGTCGGCCGTGCGCTCGTAGAAGTCGGCCCCCATCAGGATGGAATTGCGAATCGTCACCCGCGGGCCGATCATGCTTCGCAGGCCGATAATGCTGTTCTCGATCACGGCACCCTCGCCAATCTGGCAGCCGTCCGCGATAAAGCTGGATCGGATCGTCGCGCCGTCGATCTGCGATGGCGGCAGATAGCGGGCTCGCGAGTAGACCGGAGCTTCCGGGGTATTGAGTTGGTAAGGCGAATCGGAACGTACCAGGCTCAGGTTGGAATCGTAGAACGCTTTGATCGTTCCAATGTCTTCCCAGTACCCGTCAAACATGTGGACGTGGACGTGCCGCGTGTTGATCGACTGGGGGAAGATCTCCTTGCCAAAGTCTTCGTACTTCGTGTTCACCATCAGATCGACGAGCAAATCGCGATTGAACAGGTAGATTCCCATGTTGGCCAGGCAATCGCGTCCGTCGGGGACCATGCCCCGACTCTGGAACCACTCGGGTTCCAGGCGAACCGTTTTCAGCAACTCTTCCGACTTTGGTTTCTCGACGAATCCGGTCACGCGTCCCGCGTTATCGGTGCGCATAATCCCCAACCCGCTCGCCGCGCTGCTGGAGACCGGAAAGCCGCCGATGGTCACGTCGGCCTGGGTGTCGAGGTGGGTTTGGAGCAACTCGCGGTAGTCCATGCGATACAGTTGATCCCCGGACAGGATCAGGACGTAATCTACGCCGGGCTGCTGCAGATAACGCACGTTCTTGCGGACGGCGTCGGCGGTGCCTTGATACCAATTGGTGCCTTCGTCCATCGTTTGCTGGGCGGCCAGCAATTCGACGAAGCCGCCGCTGAAGTGATCGAACTGATACGTCTGCCGAATGTGACGGTGCAAGCTGACGGACAGGAACTGCGTCAAGACGTAGATCCGATTGACGCCGCTGTTCAGGCAATTCGAGAGCGGAATATCGATCAAGCGATACTTGCCTGCCAAGGGCACCGCTGGTTTGGCGCGATACTTGGTCAACGGAAACAAACGCGTCCCGCGACCACCACCGAGCACGAACGAGATGACGTTCTTCATAATGAACTCCCAAGTGGTTTTCCAGATGTGACCTTGACGACCGTCCAAGATAACATTTCCTCCCAGATTGTGGGAGGGGGACATTGCGTGGGGCAGACGAGATTCAGCCGCCGGCCGGGATCAATAGTTCGTTTCAGTGCCAAGAGCGAAAACGACGGCGGATCGACGCACGCCGCCGTCGTTAGCAACCGCGCAGAAATAACTTGAACAAATCGTAGCAGGCACACTCCGTGTGCCGTCCGCAGTTCACGGCACACGGAGTGTGCCTACTACTTTGGAATTGAACAACTTATTCCTGCGCGGGCGCTTAGCTCAATGCCACTTACCTTGCTTTGCGCCTAGCCTGCCAGCTCGGCCGCCACCTTGTCAAAGTAGGCCACGCCCTGCGCGATCTCCGGCAGCGAACTGGTCCAGTTGTGTTCGTACTCGATCGAGAACACAGCCTTGATGCGCTGGCGATGGATTTCCGCCAGGATCGCCTTGACATTGCCTGCGCCGGTCCCCCACGGCACGTCGTGGGCGCCCGCGCCGAATTTGTTCAGATCCTTGAAATGGAAACTGATGATGCGGCCTTCGAGCTTCTTGATCTGCTCGACGGGGTCGAGGTCCGAGCGCATCCAGTGGCCCGTGTCGGCGCACGCGCCAATCCGTTTGCTGCGGCCTTGGCACAATTCCAGCACCGTGTCGGGATTCCAGTAACGCGAGGGTTTCGGATGATTGTGCAGGGCCACGTTGATCTGGTACTCGTCGCACAATTTCTCAATCGTATCAAACGCGTCGGGCGCGGGCTCGGAGACAATCGTCTCGATACCCATGTCCTTGGCGAACTCGAATGTCTTGCGGCAGGCGTCCAACTCTTTGGGCAATCCGCACACGCCGTAGTTCACCAGTTGCACGCCGCTGTCGGCCAGCTTGGCCTTGATCTCGCGGCGCGTTTCCGGCGTCAAGGACTCGTTCGTCCGCGCGTCAGGCTTGTCCTCGCTCAGCTTCTGGCCCGGATACGCCTCGATGTAATGCAAGCCCAGCGAGGCGGTCTTGTCGATGGCTTCGTAGAACGTGTAGCGATTGAAGCTGTAAGCCTGGCAGCCCAGCCGCCAGCCGAGTTTCTCGGCGTGCGGAGCACCCGCAGCCGGCGCGAAACCGAAGGCTCGCGAATCGTGCCCGCTGACCAGCGCCAGCCCCGCGGCCGTGCCGGCCGTCTGCAGAAAACCTCGACGATTCATGGAATTGCGCATGTTGAATACTCCCAGGTGAAAGAAACGAAATGGGTGCCGTATTGTATCATTGTTTTCCAGGCGGCAAGATAAATGGCTCCGAGAAAAAATTGCGGGACGCCGGCAGGCTTACGGAGTTCCCACCGGATCGATTGCTAGCAACTCGTCCGCTTCGCCTTCGGTATCGAACCGCGCGGCTAAGAATTCGTGCAGTACGTTCTGTCCCAACAGCGTGCGACTGGCCGGCGGCGTCAGCGAACGATAGAACAACCACTGGTCGCCACCGACCTGGATCCGATAGCCAACGGCCGCGTCCGGCTTCTGAATCTCCAGTCTTTCCGCCACCGTCAACTGCCGCCACGTGACCGGCCATTTCAGCCGATGAGGACTCAGGTCGATGAACAACGGCGCGTACAGCCCCCGCGCTCGGGCCTGCTGCCGCAGCAGCAGACCCTCGGGGACGCCGTCCAAGCTTCCCGCGGCCGCCGCCGCCCGCCATTCCGGCAAGGCCAACGGCAAGACTCGCGCCACACGCCGGCGCTGCATCAAGCAACCCTCGCGCGTCTGCTGCTCGGGCCGGAACTCGACCCCGCCGGCCAGCGGCAAAACACTGCGATACTCCAGCGACTGGACGTCCGGCCCGACGACGGCGTCGGCAAGCCACAGGAAACGATCCTCGCGAGCCAATAAGATCTGACGCTCCAGTCGCCACGATCCGCTCCACGTCGTTTCCAACTCCAAGTAGTCCACGTCATCGTCGGAGTGCCAACAAACCTCCTTCCAAGCGGTAGGCTGCAGCCGCCGATCTCCCACGCAGACTTCGACCGACCAAGCCCCGGACCACACCGTCGTTGAACCACAGCTCAATTCGGTGCGCAGGACACCTTGGTCGTGACCAACGACCAAGTGTTCGCCGCCCCGCAGCCACGCCGGCCGCAGACTAGCCAACTGGGCGGACTCGGAGTTTACGGACGAACGGGGAAAGCAGACTCGCTCGGCACTGGCGGCCCGCGAGGCGGCGCGCCACGGCAACAGCTGGTCGGCGATCGCCGCGTCCTCTTCGCGGCCGGCCAGAGCCAATGCCGCGTCCATCCACTGAGCGTCGCGGGGGCCAGCCCGGCAGGTGCTGAACACCGGCTCGCCGTTCTGACGCGACAACTGGAGCGCTTGACGCACGAACCGTTCGTAGCGCGATTGAGCGACGGCGGTGAAGCAAATCCCGCCGGCCGAATCAACCAGGCTGCGGCAGCGGGTCCAGCAGGCCAACAACGGACGCACCAGATCCAGGTGCCGGTAGTGCGGCAAGCCGGTGTCGTCGACGCAGGCGAGGACACCGGCGCTCAGCTGCCGCCGCCCGGACCGGCCCAGGGCCCGGCAATGCGGCAGTTCAGGAAACTGATCGGCCAATGTCCACGGCAATTCCCCGGTCAATAATTGCTCCACCAGCAGCGGGAGCGAATTCGGCGGACCGGTGGGCCTCGCCGCCCAGTCTGACAAGACGCCCAACGTCTTCCACCACGGTACGGGCGGCAACACGCCGGCCAGCTTCGGGAGCAGGTAGCTCCAGCCGAGGCATTCCAGCGCGAACTCCTCGTCCGGCACCCGCCCGGCATCGTCGCCGAGCCACGGTTCGAGGTGCCGCATGACATCTGCCGATGACGGTGCCGCCGACGCCCGCATCCAGGCCTCCATGCGGCTTCGCAGTCCGCCGGCCGCCGCTGCGCCATCGGTCTCCAGCGGGCGAGACCAGGACAAGGGTGAACGGCGGCCTGCGGCCAAACGTTCCCACGGGGGAAGAGGCGCGGAACGCGACTGCAGATGGACCGACCATTCGCTCCACCGTTCCGGCTCCGCGATCCGAGAGGCGGAACTTGTGATCCGAGTTGCAGTGGGCATAGCGGGCAACGCTCCTGGGCCTATAATGGAAGAATTCGCGACAGGATTCTAAAACGCATAAGATTAGGCGAAAGGAGCCGGCTTGTCAGGGGGAGTTGTCTTGACGAAATACGCGTCGCGTCCGCCACACGCTTGCCGACTCAAGATTGCCGAGGAGAATGATCTATGTTCCACGTTCCGCAACTTTGGGCCGCCTTGCTCGCCGTGCTGGGCACGATCGGCAGCATTTCGGCACAGGCCGCCGAGGCGACAGGCCCGTCCGAGACGACCCAACCCGCTGCCCCGGCGGCCGAGTCCCCGCCTGTGCCTGAATCTGCGGCTGCGATTTCGCCGAAGGCGGAGACCTCCCCGGCCGGCGACGCGTCGGGAATCATCCGGATGACCAAGGATTACGACTTGTGGATCGACCCCAAGCGCAAGCTGGTCATCGTTGACGGGCAAGTTTGTCTGCGCGAAGGCCAGTTGGAGATGTTCGCCTGTCCGCGGGGCAGCAAAGAGCACGAATCGATCGTGTCGGTGAACAGTAAAGCGCAGTATGTCCACGCCGCGCTGATGGCCGTCGGGGCTCAGCCGGGCAAGCCCGTCAGCTTCGATCCGTCCTATCGACCGGCCAGCGGGCCCGTGGTCGACGTTTACGTGCTGTGGGAAGATGAGGCCGGCAAGAAGAACCGTGTCCGGGCTCAGCAGTGGATCAAGGACGTCAAGACGGAGCGGGAGATGAGTCACCCGTGGGTCTTCGCCGGGAGCGCTTTGTGGACGGACGAGACGACGGAGCAACAATATTATCAGGCGGACGGCGGCGATTTCATCTGCGTCTCGAATTTCCCCACGGCGATGCTGGACCTGCCCGTCGCCAGCAGCCAAGACAACCAGGACTTGCTGTTTACCGCTTGGACGGAACGTATCCCGCCGCTGGGAACCAAAGTCCGCTTGGTGCTGGTTCCCCGCTTGGACGAAAAGCAAAAAGCGGGCTCGGCGAAGCCCGGCGCCCCCGTGGCGTCTCCGAAGGAAGATTAGGGGGTCGGGCTCTCTGTCGGCCAAAATTGAATTTTGAACGCCCGGTCCCAAATAGTCAGCTGGATTCCAGGATGCAGGCGCCGAACGTGAACCCACCCCCGAAGGCGCACAGGCCCAAGCGGTCGCCTTTCTGGATGGTCGGGAAGATGTCGGACAAGCACAGCGGAATGCTGGATGACGACGTGTTGCCGTACTTGCGAATGTTGCTGTATACGCGGACGCCGATGCGGCTCTGGATCGCGTCGATGATCCGTTGATTCGCCTGATGCGGGATGACCATGCTCAAATCCTCGACGCGCAATCCTTCGCGATCGCAGGCTCGATTCAGACTGGTGACCATCAACCGGACGGCTTCGCTGAAGACCCGCCGCCCTTTCATTTGAATGTAGCCGTCATGCAAGAGCGGCACGGACAGCGTGCTGCCATCCTCGCCTTTGGCCGACAGTTCCGGCCGGTGCAGCCGGGCCGTGGCTTTGTCGAAATGGGCCTCGCCGTACAGCACGGTGGCGGACGTGGCGTCGCCGAACAGGATCGTCGTGTCAAAGTCCTCGGGGTCCAGCAAAGGCGACAGCACTTCGGCGGTCACGACCAGCACCCGGCCCAGCGGCGTGCTCTGCAGGTAATCGTAACCGGCTTGCAGGGCATACAAATAGCCGGAGCACGCGGCGTTGATATCGTAAGCCTGCGCCATCAACTCGGTTTTGCCTTTGCACAGCGCCGCGAGCACCTGGCATGCCATTGACGGCGTGACGGTCGTGGGGCTGGTGGTGCTGCAGATCACCAGATCGACGTCTTCCGGAATCAGCGCTTCCTGGTCCAGTAGGTTCCAGCAGGCCCGGGCGGCCATCGAGACGGCATTCTCGCCGTTCTGGGCCCACATCCGGCTCTCGATGCCCGTCCGCCGGACAATGTCCTCCGTCGACATCGGCGGCACGTGCTTGATCACGCCCCGATCCAGCAGCTCCAAGTTCGTGACGACGCGGCTGCCGGTCACGGTGGTCACCGACGAGATCCCGACATCGAACGGACGCCGTTCTTTGAACTCGTGCGGCAGGTGCAACGTGCCCGTGGCCACTTTGCGCGTCAGCACGGGCGTGCCGCATTGCTCCTGGGTAATCGGCTTGGGACGCAAGGTCTGCCGGCCGGTGCGGATTCGCATCATCGGCGCGCCGACATCGACAACATCGCCCGGCCCGACCAGGATCGTTTCGATCTCGCCGGAAACGGGCGAAGTCAACTCGAAGACGCTCTTGGTGGCCTCTAACGAAGCCAGCAAGTCGCCGCGCTCGACGCGCGCGCCGCTGGCGACCGCGAATTCCACCACCGTCACCGTGTCGTCGGACGGCCCCGAACCGATCGCTTCGACGACGTGCACGCCCTCCTCCGCTTTGGCGGGCGCAATCCAGCTGACTTCCAGATTCAACAGTTCCGCCGCCGTCGTCAGCAGACGCTGGAAGGACGGCATGACTTCGATCTGATTGGCGAAATTGCAGGGAATGTGGGTGTCGTGCCGCGCGACGCGTCGCATCGCCACCGGAACGCAGGTCCGCTGGGCCACCGTGGCCAGGATCTCGCCGCCCAAGCCGCACGTCTGATTGTCTTCATGAACCACGATCAGCCGCGCCGTCTTCTCGGCCGAAGCAAGCACGGCCGACTGGTCCCAGGGCGACAGGCAGCGCAAGTCCATCACTTCGGCTTCCAAGCCCGCAGTCTCGAGCGCCGCAGCGACTCGCGTGCATAACGAGACCGTATTGCCCCACCCCACGAGCGTCAGATCGCGCCCTGCCCGCACCCGGCGCGCCGTGCCGATCGGCACGAAGTGGCGGTCCACGTCGGCCGAGGTGGTCAGATCGGGGTTGTTCAGCATGCTCTTGGGATAAAAGAACACCGTCGGCCGCTCGGACTCGAAGGCCGCATTCAACAGTCCGGCGGCATCGCTGGCCGTCGACGGCATGAAGACGTCCAAACCCGGCGTGTGGGCGATCACCGAATCGAATGTTTGCGCGTGATAAGGCCCCAGGCCCGGCCGATAACCACCACAGGCGATCATCAGGATGACCGGCGCGTTCCATTGGCCTCCCGATCGCCAATACAACATGGCGAGTTCGGAGACGAGTTGATTGTAACCGGGCAGCAGGAAGTCGGCGAATTGGATAAACGCGACCGGCCGCTGGCCAACCAACGCGCGGCCGATCGAAGCGCCGATGATCGTCGATTCGGTCAGGGCCGCATTCACCACACGGCCGGGAAAGGCCGTGCTGAGCCCCCGCGTCACGCCAAACACATCTCCTTTTGGGTCTTCGATGTCTTCGCCCAGCAGGAATACCCGTTCGTCTCTGCACAGGTGATCCCGCAACACCTCCCTGATCGCGTCCCGCATGATCAACTGCAGCCCGTCGTTGGAGCCTCGACGTTCCCGCGAGGGATGAGTCAATTCGACGTTGAGCGGCCGTTTGGCCTCGAAGACCGGCTCCGGATCGGGGCCGAAAATGGACTCTTCATCCGCCTGGGCAATGACCAGTTCGATTTCCTGCCGAACTTGGGCCAGTTCCGCTTCGCTCCAGCCGTGCTCCAGCAACCAGCGTTCAAAAATCGGGATCGGGTCGCCCGTCTGGCGACAGCGGGCGATGTCGTCGGCGCTGCGATAGACCGAATGATCGTCCGCATTGGTGTGGCTGCTGAGCCGCTCGACGTCCAGCACGATCAAGGCCGGCCCGCGATGGCGGCGCATTTCGCCGACCACCTCGCCAAATGCCTGATACGCATGAACGGCTTGGCGGCCGTCCACAAATCGGATCCGCATGCCGAAGAACTGGTTGTTCGCCCCATTCGGCAATGAGTAAAAAGTCCGGCCCGTCGTGGGCGTGGAAATGGCGTAATGATTGTCTTGCACGACAAACAACACCGGCAACCGATCCCGAACCGCTTCGGCACACGCTTCCAGAAACTCGCCTTCCTGGGTTGCCCCGTCGCCCGACCCGCAGTAGACGATCGGCGCGCCGGCTTGGTCACGGATCGCAGCCGCCACTCCGACTGCTTGCAAGCCATTGTTCCCGACCGGGACAACCATGCTGAGTATATGCAGGCCCGGATCACTGCAAAAGCCGTACATCTGCCGTCCGTGGGAACTTGATCTGTCTTTACAGTACAGATTATCGAAGAACGCTCGCGGCGTGACACCTCGTGCCAACAACAACGCTTTGTCGCGGTAATGGCAGTGCAGCCAGTCATCTGGTGTGAGATGCGCCGCCAACGCCGCGGACGCCTCGTGACCGCTGCCCGAAACGGTGAAAAAAGCCTCACCGCGGTTGGTGATCTCCTGTTCGAGCTGATCGATCCGCCTGGCGGTCACCATCGCTCGGTAGAGCATCAACTGATGTTGTCGATCCATTCCTCGATCTCACCGAAAGCGGTGGCCATTTCCTAATCCCAGGCCGAAACAACGGCCCTCCCTATCGCCTGGAGCTTTCCGTCCATGGGGGGATCGCCCGGAAGAAACGACATTCTACGATCTTTTCGTAATAAAGGAAGACGATTAGGTGGACCTTATTGACCGGCAAAAAGACAAGTGCATTGCTGCATATTTATTGCCCTGCTCCGCGTGTTGATTACACCGGTTAAGGAGATTCTCTTGATCAGAGGGGCGCGGCTCGAGAAAACGAATGCAAATGTCCACTGAGACGCTCGAATCGGATGCCGTAACCACCGATTAAATAGGGCATGTGGGCACTATGGATAATGTGCACAGGATTGTAAGTGTCGGTATGTTTTGACAAAGGAGCGGATTGTTCAGCGTTTGCTTGGATTCAGGTGAAGGAGGCGTTGTAGGAACTTTTTGGGTTTTTCCGCGTCCATAGCTGTCGGGCAGACGCCGTTGGCGGGGGGCAATGTTAGCTTCGTCTGCAATTTTGCTGACCTCCAACCCCTCGAAGAGCAAAACGTTCACATTCGTTCGTTGGCACGGTAACCCTCCCCAGGGGTTGAGGCTTCGCGTTATTTTCAAAGCGGGACATAAGCAATGATTCAGACACGTCGCAGTTCGCACGGTCGCCGCGAGCGACAACACGCAAAAAGTCGTCATGTCCGGACGCAACGCCGATGGTTGCAGCCTGAGCGATTGGAAGATCGGATGATGCTGAGTGCCAATCCGTTCCACAACGGATTTTGGCCGGAGGACGTCAATAACGATCTCCGCGTCGATGCCAGGGACGCGTTGATTGTGATCAACGCCATGAACCAGTATGGCAGTCGCGAACTTCTGAACTCGGCGGAATCACTTCCTGACATGGCGGACGTTCCGCACTATACGGACGTGTCGGGCGACGGAGCACTGACCGCGATCGATGCTCTGCGAGTGGTCAACACGGTTAATAGCGGCGAAGGCGAGATCGCGCCGAGCGACGTGGTGCGATATCGTTTGGCCTTGACGGACATCAGCGGCAATTCGATCGCCAGCAACTCGATCAGCGTGGGGCAGACGTTTCAGGTCCGCGGTTACGTTCAGGACGTGCGTTTGCAGGGCGGCAGCACCGCGTTTGGAAACCCGACGGGAGTTTTCGCCGCGTACATGGACGTCCTGATGACCAACGCCAATCTGGCGACGATTCGATATGGGGAAACCCAAGAATTGCGATTGGATGCCACGCGGCCCGCCGATGTCTTGGGAACGGGCACCTTTCGTCTGACTTTCCAAGGGCAACAGACGGCGGCGATTTCCTACCAGGCCTCTCGAGCCCAAGATTCAGCGGCGATCAAGGCCGCGTTGGAAGCCTTGCCGGCGATCGGAACGGGCAACGTCGAAGTGACGACCCTGCAAGGGGCCGATTTCGATGGCCGCTACTTCATTCGCTTTGTTCGCGCATTGGGCGAGCAAAACGTTTCGGGCATGACCGTGGTCGGCACGGGCTTGATCGGCACCGGTTTCACTCCGGCACCGCAAGTCGTGGACAACTACATCCCCATCAACCCCACGACCCCCGAACTCCAAGCCGCACTGTTTCGCAGCTCCTTTACATTCTACGACCCCTACGTCAATGGCCCCAGCGCCTTGTTAGAGTCGCCGGAAGACGGTCAGGCGAGCAGTCGCCAGTTTGGCGAGGTGGGGGCGTTTCTCAACCGTTTCAGCTTGAGCGATCCCAGGTTTGAATATCCCTTCTTCAGCGTGGATGTCCGTGCTGACCAGGGCGGGATCGTACAGTTCTCGGGGAACGTCGCAGAAACGAACAAGACGCTCGTGTTTGGAATTACGGGCGGCGGAGGCTCGAATACCGAAGTCAACCCGGCGAACATCGGGTTCATTGATCCGGCGCCCTTGACCATTCTGGCGCCGATCACCGTGGTCAATGACACGCGCACCGTGCTGGAAGACTCGGGAACCACTTCCATCACCGTTTTGAGCAACGATTCCGTCAACACCGCGGCGGGCGGAATTGCGCCTCTGTCGCTTGTCGCAGGCGGACTGAGCGCCGTCAATCCCGCCGGCTCGGCAACGGTCACCATTTCTGGTAATAACGTCGACTTTGCACCCGCAGCCAATTTCAACGGGCAGGTCACGTTTACCTATCAAGTGCGGGACGCCAAGACGCCAACTCCGAATACGGCGACCGGAACGGTGACCGTCAATGTCACCGCCGTGAACGACTCGCCCACGCTGGACATCATCCCCAATCGCACGATCGACGAGGATGCCAGTCAGCAGACCGTCAACCTAGCCGGGATCGGCGCCGGCGGCGGGGAAACGCAGCCGCTGCAGGTGACAGCCACCAGCTCGAACACCACGCTGATTCCCAATCTGACGGTCGAGTACACTTCGCCCGACGCCACCGGCCTGCTAAGGTTCACCACGCCTCAGAACCTGAATGGCTCCGCGGTCGTGACGGTCACGGTGACCGACGGCGGTCTGGACGGAAACCTGGCGACCACGGGCGACAATGCGACGTTCCAGCGGTCGTTCACCGTTACGGTCAACCCGGTCAACGATCCGCCCCTCAACACGGTCCCCGGGGCCCAGACGGTGATCGAATCAGAGCTGCTCTCCTTTACTCCGGCGCTCTCGGTGACCGATGTCGAGGCGGTTGCGGAAGGCAAACCCGTCCAGGTGAATTTAAACGTCCTCAACGGCAAGCTGAATCTCGGCACGACGGCGAACCTGACCAACGTGACCGGGCTGAACACCGGAGCGCTCTCGTTCCGGGGCCTCGTCAACGCCGTCAACTCCGCCCTGGGCACGTTGACGTACCAAGCCAATACGTTCCCGCAGAACGACACGCTGACGATCACGACCAGCGATCTAGGCGCCTCGCCCGCGCCGGCGCTGACCGATACCGACACCGTCGCCATCGCCGTGATACCCGGCTCAAAACCTAGCGCGGTTTCGGACACTTTTGCGGTGGACGAAGGATCCGGCGCCCACACGTTCGACGTGTTGGCCAACGACATCAACCTGGCCGGCGTGCTGGGCGGCGGGAACCTGACCATCACCGGCGTGACCCAAGGCTCGGCGGGCGGGGTCGTCGTAAACAACGGGACGAACATCACCTACACCCGCGACGGCAACTACTTCGGCCCGGAGACCTTTACCTACACCGCCGCCGACTCCGAGGATCCCGACGCGGGCGATGGTCCGAGCACCACCACGGTGTTCGTTACCGTCAATCCGATCAACGACAGTCCCGTGATCACCATGGCCCCCCAGTCCGTGACGACGCTGGAAGACACCTCGTTCACGTTTTCCGGCGCGAACCGGTTGGAAATCGACGATGTCGATGCCGACGCGGCGCCGACGGCTCCCGGGGTGCAGGTCACGCTGAGCGTCTCGAACGGGACGCTGACGCCGGGTTCCACCGCGAACGTGGTCGTGGGCACGACGCCTGCGGGCGCGCTGACCATCACGGGCTTGGTAGCCAACGTCAACAACGCCTTGAACAATACCACGTACACCCCGGCCCAAAACTGGGCTCAAGGGGACGTGCTCGTTTTCACCGTCGACGATCGCGGCAATTTCGGCGGCGGCAGCGCACCTCAGGTCGCAACGGCCACCATCACGATCAATATCACGGCGGTGAACGATCCACCGGTCATTACGGCTCCTCAGCAAGCGGCCACACGGCAAGACGTCAATCTGACGTTCGCCCGCGGCACCGCCACAGAGATCTCGGTCGTCGATGTCGACAGCCCCCAGGTGACGGTCGGCTTGACACTCGCCGACGGAACGGCGAATCCGGGAATCCTGATCGCCGGTGCGCCGGCGGGAGTGACGGTCGTCGGCAACAATTCGGCCACGCTGACGATCATGGGTTCCGTGGCGGGTGTGAACGACGCGCTGATGGCCTTGGTCTACGATCCCACGGCAGGCTACGAGGGAACGCCCACCTTGACTCTCACCGCCACCGACGGCCAAGACGCGGCACCGAACAAGATCGTGCAGATCATCGTCAGCGGAATCAACGATCCGCCGGTGAATATCGTACCGCAAGGACCGGTAGCGGTGGCCGAGGACACCGACCTGTTCTTCAATGGAAACTTGCGGGTGAGCGATCCGGACGCCGGGTTAGCCGCCGTGGAAGTGACGTTGACCGCCACCAACGGGACGTTGACCTCAGTCGTAAACGCTGGTGTCACGATGACCGTCCTGAGTCCCGGTTCCCTCAGGCTCGTCGGTTCCATTCCCAATATCAATGCGGCCTTAAACGGACTCAAGTACCGGCCGAGCCAAGACTACAATGGGCCGGCACAGCTGGTCATCTCGACGAACGACAAGGGCAATACGGGAGATCCGCCTCCCTCCGGCCTGACCGAGTTAATCGATACCGATACGCTGGCGATCACCGTCACTCCGGTCAACGATCCGCCGGTGGCCAACAACGACGGCAGTCCGACGAATCGGTCTACGGTCTTGTGGAACACCAGCAACAACTCCTTTAACGTGCTGGCCAACGACAACACGGGCCCGGATGTCGGGGAGACGCTGACGATCACCGCCGCGAACACTGCCAACGGCACGGTCGTTATTCAGAACGGCAACCTGCTGCTGTACACACCGACGCCCGGCTTTACCGGCAATGTGGAGATCGTCTACACCATCAACGATCGTCCGGACGGCTCGGGATTGACCGCCACGGCTACCGTCTACTTGGTCGTGGTCGATTTTGTGCCCAGCGATGTGTCCGGATACGTTTACTTCGACGCCGACAACGACGGGATCAAAGACGCTGGCGAATGGGGAATCGGCAGCGTGCAACTGACCTTGAGCGGAACGAACGTGGAAGGCAATTACGTCAACCTGTCGGCGTGGACGGACGCCACGGGGCTGTACAAGTTCAGCAACGTACTGCCCAGTCAAGCCGGTACCGCGTACACGTTGACCCAACACCAGCCGTCCGCCTTTATCGATGGCAAGGACACGATCGGCGATCAAGGCGGCACGATGCTTGCGAACGATCAAATGCGACTCGTCCTGCCGCTGTTCGGTCATGCGGTGGGCGTGCTGGGCGTCAATAACAATTTCGGTGAAATGGGTTTCCGTTCGGAGTTCGCCGGCATGGGATTGTACGATCTCGTCCATTCCGGTTCGACCGACGGCGGCTTGTTGTTCGGGTCGGACGCCTTTGGCAAGCTGCTCTGGTATATCGACCTCGGCGGCTGGAACGAATATGTGCCTGGCCGTGAATCTCCGACCAACTCGAACAACTATCAGGTAACCATCCAAGACGGCAAAGTGCCGCTGACGGACACGCGAACGTCGACGGTACGCGAAATCAACGCGACCGACGATGCGATCCGCAGCATGTACAAGTCGGGTACCTGGATGAGGCGAGTCCTGGGCGATGCGGACGACTATGGCCTGCCCATGTATCCGTTGGCTGCAGCAGCCGAAGGCGAGTCGTTGTCCGAAGTGTCGGCCGCTGAGCTGCTGGCTTCCACGGGCGACGCCGGTAGCTACGAGGCGTCTGTCGACGCCGTGCTCGCCGACATCGTGTAAGCCGCCCGAGGCATCCACGAATCAAAGCCCGGCCGCTCCACAACGGCCGGGCTTTCGCATTTTGAGGGCGGAGAAAAAAACTTGTCCAACGGCTTGCGCCATGACCGGAAATACAGGCGGCACAATATGTTACGTTCCGATTGACAGCCGCTCACGCAAGCTCCATTGCCAGCGCCAAACCCTTGACACTTCCGCGGCTTGGCTACACAATGACACCGGAATGGGACGAGCAGACAGATGCTTTCCTGCGGCTGGGGGGGCAGGCTTCCTGACTAACCGGAAGTGTCCTTTGCCGAAAGCTCGCCAAGACTCCCGCCTGGATTCGATGGATGATTGCCTCTCGCTGTATGCAAATCGACCCAAACCTTTGGTGTCGTAGCTGATACGATCCGATGAAATCGAAGCAAAAACGCGTGTTTGCTCCGTTGTGTGAGCTGCAACTGCCAAGTCACTGCGGCCCTTGCAGTCTGTCCGGCTGCCTGTTCATCCTCGGGATCTCGGCCACGCAGCGCCAATTGGCGGCGGCGGCGGGCCGCCCCGTCAGCGTATTCATTCACGGGGTGGATGAACGCGGGTTGCGCCGCGCCGCCCGTGCATTCGGCGTCAAATCCGAGTTCGTCCTCAGCCGAGAACAACGCCAAGGGCGAGAATTCGCGCGCCGGCTGCGCGTTCACCTTCGCCACGGTAATCCCGCCATTCTCCTGTCCAAGGATTTCGACCACTGGATCGCCGTGATCGGCTACTTGCCCCAACAGCGGAAGTTCATCCTTGTCGACCCCAAGGAGAAACACACAGTTTTCTTTCGGTGGTCCGAGACTCGCCTGGTGCGAGACGCCTGGAACGAGGCGAATGGATCGGATTCTTATGAACCGAGCCAGTACTTCGCGATTCTGCTGAGCCGCCGGGACGGTGAGCCGCCACGATGGAAGATCACCGAGTCATGGTTGCGGTTGTGTGAACGCGGTTCGGCAGACACGGCCGAGGGCATGGCCAACGATCTGGCCGAAATCGCCACGCTCAGCAGTCCCGACGATCAGGGCATCGAAGAAGGTCTGTGCCTGGCCGAATTCCTCGAAGCCAATGAGGAACTGATTCTGGACGGGATCACGCATTGGGCCAGCGGCAACGGCGATCGGACGCGCGGCGACCTGCGCACGCTGTACCGGGATTATACGACCGTGGCCAGCTCGTCCGGGATTCGGATCGCCCCGAACGCGGATCGCGTCTCCCTGGTGGCGCAGCTAACGGCCATCTTGAGCAGTTACTGGTGGGGTGCCCGCTTTTGAGGGATGTCGTTCCAGCGCGAAGTCGACGACGCGGCTGCCCAGCGCGCCGTAACAATAGCCGGCTTTCTCCGCGGCCAAGGCCAAGCTGGCGTCGAAGCTGAGATCGGCGTTCGGGTTGACGTCCAGGACGTAAAACACGCCGTCCCGCAAACGGACGTCGATGCGCCCGTAGTCCCGACAGTCCAGCGTCTGGTAGGCCGCTTTTGAAGCCGCTTCCAGCCGCATCATTTCCTCCGGCGACAAGCGGGCCGGAGCCCAGCTCTTGATCTTGCGATACGCGATCGAGTCGGGAGCGAATTTCGCGTCGTAGGAACAGAGGCGGTCGGCCAGCTGATCCAAGGCCGAGAAGTCGATCTCGACCGGCGGCAGCATCTCGACCTGGTCGTTGCCCCAGATCGGCACGTGAAACTCGCGGCCGTCCACAAAATCCTCGACGATCGCCGGCTGCTGGAAGGTGTCCAACACGTAGGTGACGCGTTGATTCAGTTCCGCCGGATCGCAGACGACGGCGCCGGAATCGATCCCAAAACTGCAATGCTCGCAAGCCGGTTTGACGATCGCCGGAAAACAATTCCAGCCGCTTTCCGCCGACGAGCGGAATAGTCTCCATTTCGGCGTCCGAACCCCCTGTGATTGCAGCAACCGCTTGACCTGCGGCTTGTCGTAGCTCCGCTTGATCACATCGGGCGTCGCCCCCGTGTAAGTGAAACGAAGCCGCTCCAATGTTTCCACCACCCAGGCTTCGCTCCGTTCGATCCCCGGCACCGCTTCGCACCAGTTGAACACGATCACGTCGCGCGGGTCATGCGCCGCCAAGATGCTCGGCAGATCGGGATCGCTCACGGGCAGGAATTGCACCGAATGTCCCTGCCGCCGCATGGCATGACCCAACCGCTGGCTCACACGTTTCGTTTCCTCCTGCTCGGCTTGCGTCCAAGCTGGATCGATGTCATAGATCAGGAGGATCGGAAGTTTTCGCTCGTTGTGCAGGTCGGTCATTTCGCCGCTTCATCCTCCGTTGACTTGATGCGGTTTGCCGGAATGTTCCGCCGTGATTCGCAACGCTCGTCCAAGCTTAACGGAAGTGAAGGCTCCTGACAACCCTTTTCACCTTGTCCGATTTTCACCTTGTCCGATTTTCACCTTGTCCGATGGTCGCCTCCTCTTTTCTTGTTTTCTTGCGAGCGTTTTTTTGGCGGAGAGCTCGTGTCCGACGAACGACCTGCCAAATTCGCGTTCCTCGAATCCTCGCTGCTTGCCAGCGAGTTCGTTAGGCTGGTGTCCTATTGGCCTTCGATATACTGCAACTGAATCTCGGTGTCCGGCAACTTCTTTTTCAGCGCCGTCACACCATCGGCTGTTACGGGCGTGCGCGTCACTTTCAGATCCTTGAGTGCCGTCAGCGACTCCAGGTGGTGCAGGCCGGCATCGGACACGGCGGTCGAACCGAGATGCAGGAAAGCCAGCCGGTTCATCCCCGCCAAGGACTCCAGGCCTGCGTCGGTCAGCAAGGTATTGTCCAAATTCAGCCATTGCAGATTGATCAAGCCGGCCAGACGCGCGACGCCGGCATCGCCGATCGGTACTCGCCAGAGGTTGAGCCGCGTCAGGGGCGTCATGCCGGCCAGATGGGCCAGTCCGGCGTCGTCCAGTTGGCTGCACTCGCTGAGGTCCAATTCTTCGAGTTGCGCTAATTTAGGCACGTGAGCCAGTCCCTCGCTGGTGACCTGCGTCTTGGCGATGCGCAGCTTCTTCAAGCGGGGAAACAGGGCCAGCGTGGCCAAAGAAGCATCGTCGATCAGCGTTTGCGCGAGATACAACTCTTCGAGGCCTTTCAATTCGCCGAGCGTCCCTAATCCTTGTTCGCTGACCCACAGGAAATCGAGCCCCAGAACTTTCAGCTGCGTCAGCTTCGCCAGGGCGGCAAGTCCTTCGTCATCAACCGTCGTCCCGCCGTTCTTGCCCGACAGCCGCAGGCTCCGCAGGCTCGTCAAGCCGGCCAGATGCTGAAGCCCTTCGTTGGTGATCTTACACTCCCGCAGGTCGACGGTCTGCAAGGCCGTGACGGTCCCCAGGGTCGCCAACCCGGCGTCGGTCACTGGCGTTTCTGCGAGCGTCACCGACCGCAACCGCCGCAGTCCGAGCAAATGCGTCAGGGCCGCGTCGTCGACCGAGGTGCCGCGGAAGTTCACTTCCGTGACGAATCCCTCGCCGTCGCGTTTGAGCACCGCGGCAATGGCTTCCAGCGCAGCGACGGCCTGGGCATCGTCCGCTTCGGCGACGTTCGTGGTCGGACTGCGATCGTTCTGGGTAGCCGATGGCTCGGGGCTTGGCGGCGGTGGTGGACTGGGTTTGCCGCCCTGGCAGCCCGCCAGCAGTATCAATCCCAACGCGCATCTCAGACGGGACCGTTTCATGAATGATTCCTTTTGGAGGGCTAGTGATCGCGTGACGTCAATTGGAAGATGCGATCGACGTGCGTCTGTTTGCCGCGTCCCCAAAACAGCCGCACCCGGACGCACCAGCGAATCTTGACCAGGAAGCCGTTATAGGTCAAGGGGCTGCGGGGCAGATGCGTCTGGAGGCAGTGGAGTTGCCGCAAGTCGCCGTCGACCGAATCGCTGGGCGTGTTCCGCTCGAAGTGATGCACGCCCAGGTCCTCGTCGCCTTTGCCTTCGGTGTACCACAACACCGAGGCTTCGACGGCTTGGATCTCGGCCGGCTGGACGGCGTCGATCTGGTACTCGCAACGGAGCAGATCGCCGGGATGAAATACGCCGGAAGGACTACAGATTCTGAGCGCGATCAGGGGTTCGATCAAGAGCTTCGTGACCGTCATGGGCTGGATAAACGATAACCGGAAAGGCGCGCTCGAAGGGCGGCCAGGATTCCGCCTCGCCGCGCACCACCAGTTTCCAGTTTACCGCGTTGTGCTCGGATTGGAACGAGTGGGCGGCGTGAGCGGGAATTTCGACGCTGCACTGGTGTTCGAAGGGCAGCCCCGGATCGATCCGAAAGTGCGTCTGGCGGAAGATCTGCCGATCGAACACAACCTTGGTTTCCGTTCGCAAGTCCGTGCCCTGCTGGCTGGTCGCCGCTTCTTCGCAAACCAAGCTCAGCGTCAACGAGTGCATCGACAACCGGCCGCCTTGAGACACGTACACTTGATATCCGGTATCGGGACGCAGCGGATGGCCGGAGATTTCCAGGTGCGTCGGACCGATGCCGGTGTGGATCAGCATCTGCCGGACAAAATCCCGCACGACCCACACGCCGACCGCCACAAACGGGATGATGAACAGCACCAAGAACCATTCGGGCTGGCCGCTCAGAATGCTCTTGACGGCAAAATAGATCAAGAACGCGGCACTGACGTTCCAAATCAGCCCGAACACCGAGGCGAAGACCAGCCGCCAAGCCGGCGACTGGACCACGGGCAGGCGATAGCTGAGCTTCACTCCCGGACTATTGGTCAAGTTGGCGTCGCTGGGAATGTTGGGATAGACCGGGGGCGACGCGGCGGCGGTTGGCGGCCTGCTGGGGCCGCGCAGGTCGAGGTTGGCCGCTCGGCGCACCAGTGCCGAGCGCCGTTCGCGCGTTGCACTGGCGTGCAGAACCGTCCAAATGACGCCACCTCCGCCCAACAGCACAAACGACGAGAGCACCAAGACCAAGACCCAGAAACCGAGTCCGGGGGGAAACGGCGGCGAACGGCTCAGCGTCTGCGCCAAAATCAATGCCGTCAGCGATGTGACCCCCAGCACGAACATCGCACTCGAGAACAGCACCTCGCCCACGGTTCCCAGCCACGGGGAACCCGTCCGACGATTTCCGCGTTTTTTGCCCCAGACTCGAAAAACTCGCGACACACTACAAACTCCGACCACAACAAATTCGATGGCGGACCAACCCGGATCGCTCACGAGGTTGTAGCACAGACTGCGAGCCCGCGGGAGATGGCAACCTAGGCAAGCTGCCAGTGCCACATCACAGGTGCGAGAATAATTCGAGTTCAGAATCGGTGGTGGATCATCGCCGCTTCTCACGCACGAAAAGCGAACTCAGACGGCGCGCCGCAACGCCGCTGCAGCTTCGCTCGTCTCGGGATCGGTAAACAGGCGTAGCGGCGCTCGTCCGGGACCGTGGCGCTCTTGCATGATGCCGCGCCGGGCTTGGCTAAGGAATTCATAGAATGTCGCCGCGGGGCCGGCCAGGAATTCCCGCTGCAGAGTCGTCAGCACGTCGTTCCACGACAGCCCGTTGCGGTAGATAATGCGATACGCCGCTTTGAGCTGACGAATGTCCGAATCGCCGTAGCCGTTGCGGCGCAGCCCGATCATGTTTAGACCGACGACATGACTGCTCAGGCCATCGACGGTCACAAAAGGCGGCACGTCGCGGTTCAGGTGCGCCTGGCCGCCGACCATTGCCAGCTGGCCAATGCGGCAGAATTGATGAATCCCCGCCGCGCCCGACAGATATGCTCGATCGCCGATGGAAACATGCCCTGCGATCATGACGTTGTTAGTCAAGACGGTATGATTGCCGATATGACAGTCGTGGGCGATATGGGCGTTAACCATGAGCAGATTCTGGTCACCAACCTCCGTCCAGTCGTCCGCTCCGAGCCCGCAGTGGATCGTAACATTCTCGCGGATCATGTTCCCGTCCCCGATTCGCAATCTGCCCACCCGCTCACCGGCGCGCAGGTGCTGGGGACGGCCGCCCAGAACGGCCCCTTCTGAGACCAGGTTGTTCTTGCCCAGGCGCGTCCCCGCTTTGATCACCGTGTGGCCGCCGACTTGGCAACCCTCGCCGATCACGACCTCCGATTCCACGATGGAAAAAGGACCGATCGAGACGTTCGCCGCGATTTCCGCTCGCGGGTCTACCACTGCTGTCGGATGAATGCTGGTCACGGGACAAGTTCTCGCCTGAGATTCTGAACACGGATGACTTCGCAAGCACATTGATCGTCCAGTCGGAAGGCTCTCATGCAGCCGTTTTCCGAGGTGCGAAAGATTCTGCCCCCCTGCGACGACATGGGCTCTTCTGCTACACTGAAATCCGGCGAACGACGATCCGGAATTGTAAGCCACCTATTTATGGGGATGAATTCCGCATTGATGTTTTTTGCTTTCGATCGCACGTCGGTTTGTACGCTAGTTCCGACATTTCGTTCAAGATCAAAAGGAGAAGATTTGGAATGGCCGATCTAAACGTCCTGTACGACGAAGCGGAAAAGCTGAAAGACGACGGCAAGGTCCAGGAAGCGATTGCAAAGCACCTGGAAATCCTGGGCATGGATGACAGCTTCACGCTGGCGCATCATGCCTTGGCTGTCGCGTACGGCAAAGTCGGCGACCACGAAAGTGCGGTCAAACACGGCGAGCGGGCCTGTCAATTGGAACCCAACGATCCCTTTTCGTTTACTGCCATGAGTGTGACTTACCAGCGTGCCTTCGCCGGGACGCGAAATCCGGAGTACATTCATTTGGCCGAACACGCGATGGCCAAAGCGCACGCCTTGCAGGGGCAGAACTGGTGAGCGAGTGTTGACGACGCTGGCGCTTGCTGCTATAACGAACCACCAATAATTACCACCAGCGACAAGGAGCGATGCGTATGAGTTGCAGCGAACGTCGTCGAGAACTTCGCAGGCGGCGAAAACGAGCCAAGAAGGTTTCGCATCTGAAACAGCGTGTACCGAAAGCGAGCGTCTCGGAAAAACTGGCAATTGCCGGTCGAATTCGCAAGATGACCCCCGGCGCCGAGAGGATCATTACGGAACTGGCCCTGGAAGAACGCTAGCGTTCAACGCTGACAATAGGGCAGAGGGCAAAAGGCAGCGAGAGCCACACCGGGTTACGTGCGCCCGGCACGCCGAGGTGCGCACGGCCGAAGCGTCCCTATTTCCCCTCCGCACCGGAACGTTCCAGGCATCTGCCGATTTGCCTTACGGCTTGCCGCAAGCGGTTCTCGTTTTCGACCAAGGCCAGTCGCAAGAAACCCTCACCGCTGTCGCCGAACCCGCTACCGGGACTGACGGCCACATCGCCCTTTTCCAACAGCATCATGGCAAAGTCCATCGTGCTCATGGTGCTAGCCCACGGCTCGGGGACCTTCGCCCAGACGAACATTCCGGCCTTGGGTCGGTTCATCTCCCAACCCAAGCGGCGCAGTCCATCTACCAGCACGTCGCGGCGGCTTTGATACAGGACTGATTGTGCTTCCACGGCCGCCTCGGTGTGCCGAAGTGCGACGATCGCGGCGATTTGAATAGCTTGAAACATGCCGTAATCGTAATACCCCTTAATAATGCCTAGTCCGCGGATCATCTCTGAATTTCCGCAACAGAAGCCGACTCGCCAGCCGGCCATGTTATAGCCCTTGCTCATCGTCGTGAACTCGACCCCCACGTCGATCGCGCCCGGTGCGGCGAGAAAACTGGGCGGCCGATAGCCATCAAAGGCGACATCGGCATACGCAAAATCGCTGATCACCATGAACCCGTAGCGACGCGCCAGCTTGACGACCTCGACGAAAAACTCCGGCTCGACCGTAACCGTCGACGGATTGTGGGGATAGTTGATGATCAATAGTTTGGGGACCGGATACAGGTGTTCGCAGGTGTAAGCGATATTCGACAAGAATTGCTCGCCGTCAGCAACCTCCAACGAAATGACGTTGCCGGCCGCCAAGGCGATGGCATACGTATGCACGGGAAAATACGGCGCGGGTACAATGGCCGTATCCCCTTCGCCCATCAGCGCCAAGCACATGTGACTGAAGCCCTCCTTCGATCCCAGGCATACCATCACTTCGCCTTCGGGATCGAGTCGGACGCCGTATCGCTTGAAGTACTTACTTGCCACTTCGCGCCGCAAGTTAATAATTCCGTTGGACTTGCTGTACCCGTGATTGTCGGGGTCTGCAGCCGCTTCCGCCAGTTTCTGGATGACAATATCCTGCGGCGGATCCGATGGGTTGCCCATCCCCAAATCAATTACGTCCTTTCCCGCTCGGCGTTTCTGGTACAACAAACCGTTGATGCGCGCGAACAGGTAGGGAGGCAGCCGGTACAGACGGGGCGCGAATCGAATTTCGAACGGTCGATCGGGGTCCTGCTGCGATTTTTTGGGCGGCAACGCCGCTTGAGTCGTGTGTGCCATGGAGTAAAGCGTTCGGACAAAAGGAATACGAAAAACGGGCCGATGCAACACAAGTCGCAGGCGTCAGAATAGCCGCAGTTGGGAAAAAGTGAAATAGCTCATGGTCTGTATCCGCGTTATGGTCCGACAATTGCTAATGCTAAGACGCCTGTACGAAGACTGACAGAATGGCGTTTGTTGCGTCAATGGAAAAGGAGAAATTCGGTGTTCTTCGACCCCATGTATATCGTGTTGGTACTGTTGCCTGGCTTAGCGATTTCCGGCATTGCCAGCTTGATGGTCAAATCGGCGTTCAATCGCTACTCGAAGGTTCGCTCGATCCGCGGCATGACGGGTGCTCAAGCGGCTCAGGTGCTGTTGGACCAAGCCGGCATTCACGATGTGCGGATTGTTCCCGCGCACGGATTTCTTAGCGATCATTACAATCCGCTGTCGAAGGAACTGGCGCTGTCGGAGCAGGTGTATTCGAGCAACTCGGTCGCAGCCATCGGCGTCGCGACGCACGAGGCGGGACACGCCATTCAGCACGCCACGCACTATTTTCCGCTGTGGGCCCGCTCGGCGCTGGTTCCCATGGCAAGCATCGGTTCCAACCTGGGCCTGATCGTCATGGCGGTCGGCTTGTTCATCAGCCAGTTTGTGGTCATTCTGGGGGCAATTCTATTTGGCTCCGTGCTGTTATTTCAGTTGGTGACGTTGCCGGTCGAATTCAACGCCAGTTCGCGGGCCAAGCGGTTGGTGGTTGAGGCGGGGATTGTCTACCCCGAAGAGCGCGTCGGGATCGATGCGGTCCTGAACGCGGCCGCCTTGACCTATGTCGCTGCAGCCATCTCGACGCTGCTGACGCTGCTGTATTACCTATGGCGAGCCGGCCTGCTGGGCGGCGGGCGGCGCGATTAAGCTTTGATAGCTTGACCGAAAGGAAGCTGATGTTGACCAAAGCGCAGCTGCAAACGCTGGCGGATGGAGAAGCCGCGCGGATCTTCGGTTTAGAGCGGGAACACGAGCTTCATACGCGGTTGAGCCAAGCGGGGGCGTTGGGCGAAATCGCCTGGCAATTGCGACTGGCCGCCAAGGAAAAGTGGGCTCGCGGATACTGTCTCCGGCGGACGGAGTTGGAAAAGCAGTTGAAACGAGACGACTGCGGGATGAACTGGGGCTGGGACGAAGTCTGGGAACGATTCGACGTCAAAAGTTCGCAGCGTGCTTCCGAGCCGACGACGGTGTTGGTGATCGACTTGCCGCTTGGACAAGTCGTGCTGAACGATGACCTGCACACCGGCCGCAGGCCGCCGGAGTATGACGGGCACGTCGGCGGCCACGAACTGACCGACTTACGGATTGCCGCCTTCGTCGAGTTGGTCTTGCAGTACCACACGGCGGAGGAAGTCTGTTACGCCATCGTCTGTATGCTCGACCCCGGCCACGACGGCCAATCCGATGCTGCGGAAGACTCGGTGCCGGGCATGTTCGACGAATTGATCGACGCCGAAATCACCGCTCCGCGCGCCACCGGCAGGAGGGAGACGCCGCCCAGGGGAACCCATTGAGCCGGTTTGCCGTGCTCGCCATCGGCGCGTAATCCAAGGTTCAACTGAGCAGTAACTGCAGGTCCTCCGCCGTCAAGCTGCTGATCACGTTGTTGTCGGCCGACACGATAGCGTCGGCCAGTTCGCGTTTTTCCCGCTGCAGTTCAATGATCTTCTCCTCGACCGTGTCCCGGCAGATCAGCCGATAGGCGAACACGTGCCGGCCCTGGCCGATGCGGTGCGCGCGGTCGACGGCTTGCGCTTCGACGGCCGGGTTCCACCAAGGATCGAGGATGTACACGTAGTCCGCCGCCGTCAGATTCAAGCCGTGCCCGCCGGCCTTGAGGCTGATCAGGAACGCCGAGCACTGCGTGTCCTGCTGGAACCGCTTGACCTTGGCGCCGCGGTCGCGGGTCTGGCCGTCCAGGTACTCGTACACGATGCCCTGCTTGTCAAATTGAGCGCGGACGATCGCCAACAAGCTGGTGAATTGAGAAAAGACGAGAGCTTTGTGGCCCTCGGCCACGATCTCGGAGATCTGCTCCATCAGCATTTCCAGCTTGGCGCTGGCGTCCGTCATGCGTTTGGGATCGACCAGCCCCGGATGGCAAGCGACCTGCCGCAGCCGCAGCAGGGCTTCCAGCACATGGATCTTGGCCTTGTTCAAGCCCAGTTCGGCGACGCGCTGATTCAAGCTGGCGCGGTAGAAATCCCGCAGTTCGTCGTACAGCTTCCGCTGCTTGGACGGCATCTCGCAGAACAGCGTTTGCTCGGTCTTTTCGGGCAATTCCGCCAGCACCTGTTCCTTGGTGCGGCGGAGCATGAACGGCCGCAAGGCACTGGCGAGCATCGGCAGCGGGGAATCGCCTTCTTCGCGATTGCGTCCGCCTTTGGTCAGTGCCGCAAACGCGCCGGAGCGGCCCAGCATCCCCGGGTTCAGGAACTCGAACAGCGACCACAACTCGCCCAAATGATTCTCGACCGGCGTGCCCGTCATCGCCAAGCGGTGGTCGGCCTGTAACAGGCGGGCCGCTTTGGCCGCTTGGGCGTTGGAGTTTTTGATGGCTTGCGACTCGTCCAAAATGGCATAATCAAAGGCGATTTTTCGCAATTCGACGATGTCCCGCCGCAGGATTCCATAGGTGATCAGGATCACGTCCTGATGGGCAAACTGGTCGCGGAGCGCCGCGCGGTCCAGCCCAGAATAGTCCAGCACGCGCAACTGCGGCGCGAATCGGGCCGCTTCCTCCAACCAGTTGAACACCAGGCTCTTGGGCACCACGACCAGCGACGGCTTGCGCGATTGTCCCTCCGGCAACAATTCCGTGCGGCGAGCCTCGAGCAGCGCGAGCACCTGGACGGTCTTGCCCAAACCCATGTCGTCGGCCAAGCAGCCGCCGAAGCGAAAATCGCGGAGGAAATTCAGCCAGCCTAATCCTTCTTGTTGATAATGCCGCAGCGTGCCGACGAAGCCGAGCGGCGCTTCCGCCACGCGCACACCCTCGAACGATCGCAGCTTGCGGCGATACTCGTCGAATCGCTCGTCCACCTGCACGTCGTCTTGGGCAGCCAGCAAGGCGTCCAACAGCAGCGCCTGGGATGAACCGAACTTCAGCTTGCCGTCCTGTTGCTGGCCCAAATCGGCCAAGCTGCCGTACTTTTTCAGCCACTCTTGCGGCAACATCCCGTGCGTGCCGTCGTCCAAGCGAATGTATTTTTCGTTATTTCGCAGGGCTTTGAGCAGGCTGGGCAACGACGCGGTGACGCCGTCGAAATCCACTTTTCCGTCCAGCTCGAACCAATCGATGCTCGTGGCGACGCTCAGTTGTACGCGGCCGGGACGGCGAATCAGCCGCCCCTCGGATTCGACTTGCCAGCCGCGAGCGGTCAATTGATCGACGATTTCAGGCAACTGCTTGTGCGGGAAACGCAAGTCCGGCTCGTCGCCGCGATAGTTGTACTGGGCGAACGACTCGACGCCGAGCGCACTCAGTTGGGCGAGCAGTTCCCGTTCCTTGTCCGGCGAACGAAAGACCATCCGGTTTTGCGCGGCGTCGAACCAGGCCGACTGCTGCTGCCGCATGGCCACCGTTTGTTCGCCGTACCGAAACGATACCATCGCGAACAGATGGCGATTTCCTTGGTACCGCTGCGGCGAGCGGATCGATAATTTGCCCTGCGGTTCGGGACAAACCTGTTCCACGCGCAAATCGGCGGGTAAATCGACCTCCGGCAGGCGGACGGACGCACACAGGTGGTCCAGAAACTCGTTGCGGTCGGCGTAGGGAACGTGGATCGCCGGATGCTTGCGGAGCGTGGAAATCCACGGGAAATCGTCGCTGGCCGCCAAGCGGCCAAGCGTCTGCGGAAACAGCACCAGGCCATTGGACAACAGCAGCACCGCGTCGCTCAACGGCACCGCCTGCTGGTCGCGGTGCAGCTGGCCTTGCACGGTCCACCGCTGACGGGCATCGTCGGGTTGGATCGTCAAACGAAACTCCCACGGCTCGTCGCTGTCCCAAGAAACAGGATTGCCTTCCTCCAGCGGCACGGCGCTGTTCAGCAGCCAGACGAACCGCCCGGTGGCACACAACCGCGGCAACAGCACCTCGTGCAACGCGGGCGCAACCGCACACCGGTTGTAGGATTGCGATTCCGCGTAGCTGCTGCCGTAGTACGAACCGTAATACGAGTCGTTCTGAACGGTGCTGCCCATCAACAGCTGGAGCAGTTGCCGGTCCTCGGAATCATAGCCGGTCATCCGGTCGGTACGGCGGACGTTCAGCCGCTTGATCTTGCCGAACCCGCCGCTCTTCTTGGTCTCGCGATAATAGAAGTCGACGACCAGCGTTCCGCGTTCCAAGCTGGCGGCGACGTTCAGCAGATACCAGGCTTCGCTGCGGCGGACTTCGACGTCAAACTCCGGGCCGCGGGACGCTCCGGGCACCAGCATTCCCGGCGCCAGCTTGTCATTGCCACGGGCCGGTCCCAGCAGCTGTTTCCAAGGAGCGGGCTGCGGGGGCGGCTTGCGAGACGGCGCGCCGGGCTCGGATCGCCCAAACGGAGCCAGATAATTCGGCGTTGCTTGCTCACGCGAGGCGCCTCGCCAATCTCCCGCGTCTTCCTCTAATTCGCCCTCGTGCATGACCACCAAGTTGGTCCGCGTGGCCAAACGCGGCGCCAAACCCTGAGCGTCCGCCGCCAGAATCGTCGCCCAGACGTGCTTGCAGAGGCTTCCGTCAGCGTACCGCGGACAGCTGCAGTAGGCATCCACGGCCCCCTCCTCGGCCCGCGTCCAATCCAGGTCCACTTCATACGGGCTCGGGCTTCCGCCGCTGACCAGCGCCGACACGCCGAATCGCCGCCGCGCGGTGATTTCGACGCAACGGCCGTAATAGTAAGCCGCCCCTCGACTGCGCGTGGCGCTGTCGAACGACTTGGAACAATATTGAGTTAAGGCCACCGATTGGCACTCCTTGCGCTGCCGCCGCTCTGTCTCGCCCTCGAAAAAACAGCGCATGAAATTGGACACTGTGAAAACCGGGACGGGATCATTTTCCGCCAATATGGCCGAATTCGCTCGTTCTGAAAAGTTCAATTTGCCGCCCGCTCAGCACCGCACCAGCAACTCGCCCCGGCCGCCTTCGATCAAGTCGCCATTATAAAGGTCAAATTCCGCATTCAGTACGTCGTCCGCCATCGGAAACCCTCCCCGGCGAACGTGCCGCAGCAACAGCGCCATGATCTCGGGTTGATAGCGGCATGCCCGGCGGAAGCTAGGCAGAATGGGCGGCGATTCGGATCCGAGAAAAGCGATCGTTCCCCGCCGCATCCCCGCACCATGCCGGATGCCCGCCGAGCCGAATACCAGGATCGTCCCGGCCAGCATATTGAAGCCCGCCAGATCGCCCGCGGAACCCACGGCCAGCAATCCGCGCCGCATGGAATGGCCGATCTCGTTGCCCACTTCGCCGTGGACCAGAATCGTGCCGCCGGTCATCCCGCGAGCGCTGCCGCGATACGCCGCGCCGATCAAATGGCCGGCTCGTCCCCGGATCTGGATCAGCCCGCCATGCATCTCGCCGCCTACCCAGTCCCCGGCATCGCCGTCCACCTGAATCTCGCCGCCGCTCATCTCGCTGCCCAAGTGCCGTCCGGCATTTCCGACAACGTGACTCGCACCGCCGCTCATCCCCGCGCCGATCCAGTGCACGCCCGACAGATCGCCCTCCCATTCCATTCGTCCGTCGGCCGGGTCGCCGGTGACGTCAAAGAACTCCGCCAGCGGGACCTTGGTGTTCCCGTGAAAGATGCTCAGCTGTTCGATTTCTGCCAGCCGTTTGTCCCGTACAGCCTCCGGCGTCACTCCTTCGACTTCGACCGGGATTTTCGAGCGGGTTTTCAGCACCAAACGCACAGTCATGTTCGCTACGCTCCTCGTCGCGCGGCATTCCGCCGTTACCAAGTAGGGTGAGCCGAGTCTTTTCGCCGCGTGAGGGTTCTCCTGCTCACGTGAAGCCAGCTTCCGGCGCACGGATGAGTATACGCGAAGCACCGGCATCAGGATAGGACGCTCTTTCTCGTGCCGCAGTAAAAGGACAGGCGTTTTCGTCGGGTTCGTCTGGTCTGCATCTGGTTCCCGAAACTTCGCTTTGGGAAGCCGTTCATGAGAAAACGTCTAGCCCGATTCTATCTTCGCGGTACAATCGCGTTTCAAGACGAAGGGAGCTTTCATGAGATTGCAGGACAAACGTGCGGTGGTTGTTGGAGGCGGTACGGGAATTGGGTTGGGGATTGCCCGGGCGTTCGCGGCCGCAGGGTGCCGCGTGGTCATCGCCGGGCGTCGAGAAGACAAGCTGCGCGCGGCGGCCGAGGCGTGGGACGGCGAGCCGCCGCTGTTGTTTCACCCCGTGGACGTGACCGACCGGGCCAGTGTGTCGCGGCTGTTTGATTGGGCCAACGATCGGTTGGGATCCATTGACATCCTGGTGAATTCGGCCGGGACGAATATTCGCACGCGTTCCATGGCCGAGATGACTCCGGAGCAATGGGACCAGGTTTTGGCGATCAACGCCACAGGGGCATACAACTGTATGTACGCCGTCCTGCCGCAAATGCGGGCGCGCCGGGACGGGTTGATCATCAACGTCTCGTCGGTGGCCGGCAAACGGGCGTTGGCGCTGGGCGGAATCGCCTACTGTGCTTCGAAGTTCGCCATGACGGCGCTCGGGACGGCTGTCGCGAACGAAGACGCGCCGAGCGGAATTCGAGTTACGAATATCTATCCGGGCGAGGTGAACACCCCGATTCTGGAAAACCGCCCCGAACCGGTCAGCGACGATCGCAAAGCCGCGATGCTGCAGCCGGAAGACATCGGCGATCTGGCGGTCGCCGTCGCTTGCTTGCCCCCGCGGGCGCACGTCGCCGAATTGCTGATCAAGCCGACCCTGCAGCAATACGTATGATGCGTCCAGCGGCGTTCACTTCGAGCCCAGCGGAATGACTCCGTCCCAATCGGCGGGCGGCGTCCGGTTGCGCTGGGCGATGAACACGGTCAAGAAGTCCTTGACGCGATCGTCTGCGGTAACCTGGTGCAACAGCTGAAACGCCAATTGCCAGTCTCCGGCGTGCAGGGCCACCAACGCCGCTTCGTACATCGCGATGTCATGGTCGGTCAGTTCCGGCAACTCCGCCGACGGCGGGAGCAATTCGCTGACCTCCAGCGGCGTGTCGCAGCCGAAGGGCTTGACCACGGCCACGCGGCGAAAGCGCGCCTGGCCGGCAGGCAGCAGGCTCCGGGCAGCGTCGGCCGTGGCGGCATCCAAGAGAATCGGAGCGCGCAGCAGCTTCGTCATGCCTTCGAGCCGCGACGCCAGATTGACCACGGGCCCAAAAACCGTCACCTTGACTTGATCCACGGTGCCGATTTTGCCGGCCACGGCGCGGCCGGTGGCAATGCCGATTCCCAAGCGAAAGTCGGCCAGCGGAAGGTCCGGCCGGCAGGATGCGGCAGCGAACTCGGCGCGGATACTCAACGCCGCGCGGCACGCCCGGGCTACCGCGTCGGGCTGTTCGAAAGGCCAGCCCCAGAATCCCATCGCGGCATCGCCGTGGAAATCGCCGACCACACCGCCCGTCTGCAAAATGTGCCGTGTCGTCACGCCCAGGGCATCGCTCACGCGGCGCAACAGCCCGTGCAGATCGCCGGCCGATTGTTCGGAGTGGCGGGCGAAGCCGCGCAAGTCGCAGAACAGCACGGACACCTCGGCTTGCCGCGGCGCCAGGACTTCCTCCGGATCGTGCTCGGCCAGCGCCTCCAGGACGACGGGCGAGAAGAACGGCCGCAGGCCCGCTTGGTTGCGTTCCAGCATGCGGACTTCGCGCAGGCTGCTCAACGTCGTGGCCGCCAGTTCGGTGAACTTGAGATCCTCCTGCAGCGACGCCACCAGCAATCCCGAGGGGCTCGGCGTTGCCGTGGGCCAGCATCCGGCGACATAGATAGCCCAACCGCGGCAAGCGCGGCCCCGCACCGGACTGCAGAACGCCCAGTCGCCGTCGCTCGCCGGACCGCCCGCCGCCCACCGCTCGGCCGCGTTCCAGATATGCACCACGCTCTGCTGCGTCTGCACGGCCTGCCGAATCAGCTTGTCGCTGGGCTGGAATGCACGCTCGGATTGCTGCCGCCGGTCCCAATATAACACGCGGACGATCGACTCCGGTCCTTCGCCCTCGGCAGCCACCAAGGCCGCGGCGGTCCCGTGGGGAATCCCGCACAGCAAGACGTTGGTCAACCGGACCCACAGCTCCTCGTCGCTGGCCGCCCCGGCAATGATCTCAGGAATCCGGCTGAGCACTTCGATCCGCTGATCGGCGTTGCGGAACGGAAGTTGCTTTAATTGCTCGGCGCTGAACGTCTGCTCCGTCGCCGGCTGAGGCAGCTCGACGGAAATCCGGATGCCCTCCTCGACCAGCGCGAATGTCGTCTCGCCGATCACAAAATGATCGCCCGGGATGATTGTAAAACGATCCTGTTCGCGGCCGACGACGAACACGGGATTGCGAGCCGCAGGCAGACGGCGGACCTCCAACCGCTGGTCGCGCCAGCAGATCTGGACGTGCCGGCGGGAGATGCGTTTGTCCCAGGGAACCGACCAAGAGCCCGCTTCGCGGCCCAGCACATACACCTGGCCCGGCTCCAGCTTTCGCCGCCAGCGATGTTCCGGCGCAGCACCTTGAACAATCAGATCAGGCATGAGCGGTTGGCAGTTGTCAGTTGTCAGTTGTCAGTTGTCAGTTGGCCTTCGTCCTTCATCCTTCATCCTTCGTCCTTCATCCTTCGTCCTTCGTCCTTCGTCCTTCGTCCTTCGTCCTTCATGCCCATCTGTTCTTTGGCGATATGCGCAGACGGCCCGATCAGTTGGCCGATTTCGGCTTGGTTCAGTTCTTCCTTGTCCAACAAGTCCATGGCCAGCTTGTCCAATTCCTGGCGGCGTTCCTTCAGCAGGTTGTACGCTTGATCCGACGCGCCGTGCAGGATCTTGACGACTTCCTCGTCGATCAGTTCCATCGTGTGTTCGCTGAACTGACGCTGCTGGTGGATCTCGCGGCCCAGGAAGGGATCTTCGTCGGACAGCTTATAGCTGACGGGGCCCAGCCGTTCGCTCATTCCCCAGTGCGTCACCATGCGCCGCGCCAAATGCGTCGCTCGTTCGAGGTCGTTCTCCGCGCCCACCGTGGTTTCATTATACACCAGCAGTTCCGCGGCCCGGCCGCCGAGCAGGACGACCAGGTGATCCCGGAGCTGCCGCTCGGCCATGCTGAGGCGGTCCTCCGAGGGCATCATCTGGGTGGAGCCCAGCGAACGGCCGCGCGGAATGATGGTTACTTTGTGAACGGGGTCCGCGCCGGGCAGCAGCCACGCGCAAACGGCGTGTCCCGCTTCGTGAAAGGCCGTCTTGCGTTTTTCTTCCTCTTGCAGCACTTCTTCGCGTTTGGCGCCCATCAGAACCTTGTCGCGGGCATAGTCGAAATCCTGCATATCGACTTGATTCTTGTCCTTTCGCGCGGCCCACAAGGCGGCCTCGTTGACGATGTTCCGGATGTCCGCACCGGTCAATCCCACCGTCGACGATGCCAGCCGCCGGAGGTCCACATCGTCGGCCAGCGGTACGTCCCGCACGTGAACCTTGAAAATCTCCATCCGCCCTTTGTGCGTCGGGCGATTCACGGTGATGTGCCGATCGAAACGGCCGGGGCGCAGCAGCGCGGGATCGAGCACGTCGGGGCGGTTCGTGGCCGCCACGACGATCACGGAATCGGTTTGAGCAAAGCCGTCCATCTCGCTCAGGATCTGGTTCAATGTCTGCTCGCGTTCGTCATGGCCCCCGCCCAGTCCGGCGCCTCGCTGCCGTCCGACTGCGTCGATCTCGTCGATGAAGATAATTGCCGGCGCATTGTCTTTGGCGTTCTTGAACAAATCGCGAACGCGGCTGGCACCGACGCCCACGAACATCTGAATGAACTCGCTGGCGCTGACGGAATAGAACGGCACACCGGCCTCGCCGGCCACGGCCCGAGCCAACAGCGTCTTGCCCGTACCCGGCGAGCCGTTGAGCAATACGCCTTTGGGCACGCGTCCCCCCAGCCGCTGGAATTTCTGCGGACTCTTCAGATAGTCCACGATCTCCTGCAGATCCGCCTTGACGCCCTCCAGGCCGGCCACGTCGTCGAACGTGATCGTCTTGTCCGACGGCTCGTATCGGCGCGCCGTGCTCTTGCTGAATCCCGACAAAAATCCGCCGCCCATGAACTGGTCTCGCGAGCGGCGAAACGACAGCCAGAAGAAGATGAACAAGCCGACGGTCAACGCGATGGTGATCATGGTCAGCGTCACCATCACCGTGTCGCCGGATGCCTGGTTGGCGACCTGGACGTCACGAGCCAGCAGCTTGCTCAACAACTCGCTGCGCGCCTGGTCGGAACGCGGCAGCGTGACGCGAAAATGCTTCCGCAATTTCTGGGTCTTGCCTTGACTGTCCGGCGCGGGCGTCGGAGTGCCGTCGCGATCGAACCCCGACGGCGCATCGGGCGGCTGGCGGAACATGCCCGTGGCCTCGATGTCGCCGAGTTCCACGAGAACGATGTTGCACGGGTCCGTCTTCTCCAGCTGAGCCATGAAGAAGTCGTAACTGATGGTCGATCGCTGCTGACCTTGGAGCATCACCAGCACCGCCGCCAGGATCATGATGACAGCGACGACGAGCCAGACATTAGGACCGCCACGGCGCGCCGGGGGGCGCGCCCCCGGCGGCCGCGGTTCGGGATTATTGCGGGGACTTTCGGACGACAAAGCGCGTATCCTCTATAAAGCCAATGTTGATTCGACGGAAACCTGAAACACGCTGTCCGTCATTCGCCGGACGGCGAGAAAAAAACTCATGTGTAGGATGGGGCATTCGTGCCCGTCGTCGCTGCGGCGCCGACCGTTACGGCTTGGCCGTCTGGGCATACGCTTCGTATGCCTCGGCGACCTTGCCTTCTTTCTCGTCGCCCTTGTGAATCAGGACTCGATAGCGAAGCGTGAACGACTCGCCCGGCGCCAGCTCGTGATTGCCGTTGGCGGGGCCCCCCGTAAAATCTTTGACGCCGAACGGATTGGCGGTGAACAATCCGTAGGTCCGCACGTGCCAGTACGTTGGGAACCGGAAACTGGCGGGATGATTCAGGATCGCCATCCCGACCGTTCGGCCGTTGACCGGACCGGAGTAGTCGACCCACGGAGCCTGCTTGCCCCAAGCGTCCTTGTCCGTCGCGCCGTGGCTGTTCACGATCCGCCCGCCCAGCTTCTTATCGACGTCCATGCTGCCGGCGACGCGAACACCAAACGAGCCCTCTTTCGTATCGCCGAATTTGACCGCCCCGTCCGTCGCCGTCACGGTACTGTCAAAATCGATCCAGACACGGTCACCGCAGGTGCCGAAGGTCAGTGTGCGCACGTCCTCGCACATTTTCTTGCCGTCGGCCGTGAGCCATTCATTCCGCGCGGCGACGACCGCGGTCTCTCCGCCGGCAACTTTCAGGAATTCCTTGTGGACGATGTGCCCGGCCTGTGCGCCCTCGTGCCAAAAGCTGACTCCGTTCACGTCGCCGTGGGTAAACCAGAACGACCGTTGGTGCGGATGGTCCGACCGCTCGTCGGGCAACGCCTCGCCCATCGGGTATTGGCGGGTCACGGCGTCCCCGTAAGGCCCGATGATCGGCCACAGAATCGGCTTGATCCCGGACTTGACAAGATATCGGGTCAGCAGTTTGCCGTCCAAGTTGACGGTAACGCCGTCCGAATCCTGCTGCACTTCGAATTGGGCAGCCCGGGCCGAAACCGCGAGACATCCCGCCAAACAGATCGCTAATCCAAAGGCCGTACGCGTCATGGTTGGGGTTCCTGTATGCGTAATCAAATTCTAGACACGGGCTCTAGCATAGCCAATCCGCCGAGAAAAGTCGAAGCATCAAGCCGCGAACCAGGGGAAATTTTAGATCGGCGGCATTGCGGATATCTCGCATCTGCCATGCCTCGCATCTGCCGCGTTGAGATTTTCTCGCCCGCCCGGTAGACTGGACCCCAACCTTTCAGACAACAGGAGTAGAACGATGCGCGGGTCCTACGTATTGGCCTTGAGCTTGATCTGGATCGGATCGCTGGCGGCCGACGACAAGGTTTACGATCTCGTGATTTACGGCGGCACGTCCAGCGGCGTGGCGGCGGCGGTTCAGGCGACGCGAATGGGCAAGTCGGTGGTGCTGGTCGAGCCAAGCCGGCGATTGGGGGGACTGACCAGCGGCGGATTGGGCCAGACGGATATCGGCAACAAGGCGGCCATCGGCGGAATTGCTCGCGAGTTCTACCAAGCGATCCGCAAGCATTACGACAATCCCGCGGCCTGGAAATGGCAGACTCGCCAGCAGTACCAGGACAGCGGCCAGACGCGCACTGCGGCGGGCGAAGACGCGATGTGGACGTTCGAGCCGAGCGTGGCACGGCGGGTCTTTGAGGATTGGATTCGCGCCAATGGGATCGAAGTGTGCTACGACCAGCGACTGGACCGCCGCGCCGCCGTGGCGATGACCCGCTCGATCCCCTGGCGGATCCTCACGATTCGCATGGAATCCGGCACCACGTATCGCGGCAAAATGTTCATCGACGCCACGTATGAAGGCGATTTGATGGCGGCCGCCAACGTGCGTTACACAGTCGGACGCGAAGCCAACTCGCAATACGGCGAAACGCTTAACGGCGTCCAGACCCAGAAAGCCGTTTACCACCAGTTCGTCACCAGCGTCGATCCCTATGTTCGAGCCGGCGACCCCGCCAGCGGACTGCTGCCGTTTATAGACCCGGACGGTCCCGGCGAAGAAGGAGCTGGAGATCAACGCGTCCAAGCGTATTGTTTTCGCATGTGCCTGACCGATCATCCCGATAATCGAATTCCATTCCACAAGCCGGCGGGCTACGACGAACAATGGTACGAGCTGTTGCTGCGAAACTATGAGGCCGGCGAACGTGGCATGCCGTGGATCAATTCCGCCATGCCCAACCGCAAGACGGATACCAACAACCGGCTGGGCTTCTCGACCGACTTCATCGGGCAAAACTACGACTATCCGGAAGCCGGCTACGAGCAGCGCGAGCAGATCCGAGCCCGGCATCGCCTGTACCAGCAAGGCTTGATGTGGACGCTCGCCTACCATCCGCGGATGGCGGAGCACGTGCGGCGGGAAGTCTCCCGGTGGGGCATGTGCAAGGACGAGTTCACCGAAGGCGGCGGCTGGCAGGACCAGCTGTATGTGCGCGAAGCCCGCCGGATGGTGAGCGATTTTGTCATGACCCAGCACCATTGCCAAGGCCGCGCGGAAGCCGCCGACGCGGTCGGCTTGGCTGCCTACGGGATGGACTCGCACCACGTCCAGCGCTACGTGGATGCCGCCGGCCACGCCCGCAACGAGGGCGACGTCGAAGTCGGCGGGTTCTCGCCCTATCCGATCAGCTACCGCTCGATCGTGCCCGGCGCCGGCCAATGCGAGAACTTGTTGGTCCCGATCTGCGTGTCGGCCAGCCACATCGCTTACGGTTCGATTCGCATGGAGCCCGTGTTCATGGTGCTGGGACAATCGGCCGCCACGGCGGCGGCGCTGGCCATCGATGCCCAGGTCGCCGTCCACCAACTCGCATACGAGCCGCTGCAGGCGCGGCTGCTGGCCGATGGCCAAGTGCTGCAGTGGACCGGCGCCAAGCGGCCGGGGGCCGCGGTCGGACTAGACGCGGCCAAGCTGCCGGGAATCGTCGTCGACGATGCACAGGCGCGGCGGCAAGGATTCGAGGCGATCGGCTCGACAGTCGCTCCGTTTGTCGGATCCGGGTACCGCCACGACGGAGACGGGGACAAGGGGCAGCAAATCGCCGTGTTTCCCGTTCAAGTTGCCAAGAGCGGCAAATACGAGGTCCGCGTGGGCTACAGCGCCCACGCCAACCGCGCGACGAACGTGCCGGTGACGATTCACCACGCCGACGGCCAGGACCTCGTCCCGCTGAATCAAAAGCAACCGGCTGCGATCGATAACCTGTTCCAGCCGGTGGGCCGGTTCACGTTTCAAGCCAACGCGGAATACCGCGTCGAGATCTCCAACGCCGGCACCCAAGGCCACGTGATCGCCGACGCCGTGCAAGTGGTGGCGATTGAATAACAGAAAGATACAAGGTCTTCATCGCCCAACTCCCGTTGAGATTGAAGTAGAATGCATTAGCGTTCATTAGCGTTTATCAGCGGTCAAGAAAACTCTTTGTAAAGAGCGAGGACCGCCGATGAACGCTAATACACGCGAATCAGTGCGAGCGGAACGGGGCCGCTTGGCCTTGAACCTGCCGCGGATTAGCGGAGATTGGGCCGCCTCACATCTGAAAAATGCCCTTCGTCATATCCACCCAGCGGCGAAGTCGAGCGCGGTCGCCGTCGATGGTATACACGTCGCGGAACAGGATTTCCAGGTTACTGTCTCGGGCGGCGGCGCAGGTGTTTTTCATGTCCTTTTCCAACAAATCCCAATTCGGGTTGGCGCCGCTGATGTGGGCGGGCGTCGGCTTGCGGGAATAGACGTAATCCGCGCCCAGCATTTCCGCCGTCTTGAACAAGTCCGACCATCCCGAAACGGAAACCGAGCGGAGATTGGGGATCGCGTCCATGATCGCCGGCAGCCGGTCGTGGATCCGTTCGCAACAGCCGTAGTAGACCAAGCCGAATCGCTCGCTCAACTTGGCCAAGTACGGCAGGACGAACTCCTGGTACATCGCGGGCGAGATATTCTCGGCCTCCTGTGATTCGGCCCAGCCCCACAGATCCTTAAGCGTCACGGGGTCCTGGCAAGTCGGGTCCGGCAAGTCCGACACATAGCCATAGCTGCGCGGCCCCGCCATCTGGCTGTCGGTGTTCAATGCCAGCAGCCCTTCCCGTTCAAGAAACGCGAACAGCGCAAGCCGGTCGTCGAGCATGTACGCCATCAGCTGGTGAATCGCCTCCGGGGCGTCGTACACCCAGTACAGCAAGCCCTGGTTGCCGATGAACCGGTACAGTTGCCAAGTCAGGCCAAAGAAATAGTTTCCCGTGAACCCCAGATCGCCGAATTCGCCAACATCGAATTCGTAGACGAAGGGATCGTAGTTGCCGAGCCGAATCGGGAGGACGTCGCCCATGACGTCCTGGAGCGTCTCTTTCCGCCGCAGGGACGCTGGGCGATCGACGGCAAACGTCCGCGGTCGAAGCTTGTGGACGTCTTGCGGCGATTCGAGGGGAAAGCTGAAACTGTAGGCGATCGATTCGTCCTTGCCCGGCGCCGTGCGGATCTCGACCGGTACGCCGTAGTCGGAGAATCGCATCTGCCAGCCCAGCTGAAAATACGGCTCGACGACCAGATCATCGCCCAGTTCTTCCGCTTGCCGCAGCGTGATCCGCATGTTCCGTTCGATACTGCGCAGAAACGGATCTTCGCACAGCACTTCCTCGTCGGCCACGTAGCCGTCGATCCAAGCCGTCTCGAACAGGATCACCGGCCGTTCGGCGCGCAGATCGTGAACCGCCCGCCACAGACGTTTCCGCTCGCTCATCACCGGCAGTGCGGCGAACTCCATCCACTTCCCGGCCAAATCTCGCATGACGCGGCGGTCTTTCTGGCAGATCATCGGAACGCTCCAGAGCCTGAGTGCAAAACCACGTCGCGATTGTCGCCAAACGCCGGTGCGATTGCAAGCGAGCGTCTGTTGCATCTGTTGCGACCTGCGCCGGCTCGACCTGCGCCGGCTCGGCCCCGCTTGTGCCGCGCGTGAGCCTCGTTTACGATCACGTTTCAAGAATCGGCGAATGACGGAACCACCAGGAGCGATACCCATGAAACGTATTCCAACCATCCTGGCTTGTGCGCTCGGCGGCTTGTTGGGGCCCGTTGACACGGCGAGCGCTGCGCCGCCGAACCGGCCGAACATCATCCTGATCATGGCGGATGACATGGGGTATTCCGATCTCGGCTGTTACGGCGGCGAGATCGCCACGCCGCATCTCGATGCGCTGGCCCACGGCGGCGTGCGTTTTACGCAGTTCTACAACACGGGCCGCTGCTGCCCCACGCGGGCGTCGCTGCTGACCGGGCTGTACCCGCACCAGGCGGGCATCGGGCACATGATGGAAGACAAAGGACTGGACGGCTATCGCGGAGACCTCAACACGCATTGCGTCACGATTGCCGAGGCGCTCCGGCCGGCCGGCTATCGCACGTACATGGCCGGCAAATGGCATGTGACCAAGAAAGTGAATCCGGCGGACGAAGCGGGCCGGCACAATTGGCCGCTGCAACGCGGTTTCGACCGGTTCTACGGAACGATCCATGGCGCGGGCAGCTTTTTCGATCCGAATTCGCTGACCCGCGACAACCGGCAGATCTCGCCGTATGCGGATCCCGAATACCAGCCGGACGAGTTCTACTATACGGACGCGATCAACGATCATGCGTCGCGGTTCATCGCCGATCATGCGCGGGATCACCGCGCCCAGCCGTTCTTGATGTACGTGGCTCATACGGCGCCCCATTGGCCTATGCACGCCAAGGCGGCGGACATCGAGAAGTACCGGGGCAAGTACGACGCGGGCTACGATGCCGTCCGCGCCGCGCGGGTGGAACGAATGCGGACGATGGGACTGGTCGACCCGCGCTGGGAGATCGCTCCGCAACGCGGCGGAACGTGGGATGCGGTAAAAGACCGCGAGTTTGAAATCCGCTGTATGGAAGTCTTCGCGGCCATGATCGATTGCCTGGACCAGGGCGTCGGGCGGATCGTCGCGGAATTGAAAAGGACCGAACAGTTTGACAACACGTTGATTCTTTTCTTTCAGGACAACGGCGGATGCGCCGAAGGGATGGGACGCCGCGAAGGCGAAACCGTTTCCCGTGCGGACCGGCCGCCGCTGCCGCCCCTGGCCGCCGATTACCTCCAGACGAGCATGATTCCCAAACAGACCCGTGACGGCTGGCCGATCCGCCAGGGCTACGGCGTGCTGCCCGGCGCGGCGGATACGTACCACGGTTATGGCGAAGCGTGGGCCAATGTCAGCAACACGCCGTTTCGCGAATACAAGCACTGGGTCCACGAAGGCGGAATCGCCACGCCGCTGGTCGCGCACTGGCCGGCGGGGATTCGGACCGCGCCGGACGAAATGCCCGGGCGATTGATTCGCGATCCGGCTCATCTGATCGACTTGATGGCCACGTGCGTGGATCTGTCAGGGGCGGCTTATCCCCGCGAGTTCAACGGCCGCGCGATCCGGCCGATGGAGGGCGTCAGCCTGCGGCCGGCATTCAGCGGCGAGTGTCTCGATCGCCCGCAGCCGATCTTTTTCGAACACGAGGGCAATCGCGCGGTGCGTGATGGACGGTGGAAGCTGGTCGCCAAAGGGCCCGCCGGCCACTGGGAACTGTACGACATGGCCGCCGACCGGACGGAGATGCAGGACGTGTCCGCGAGCCAACCCGAGCGGTTGCGAACGATGGTCCGGCAATGGGAAGAGTGGGCGGCCCGAGCTCAAGTGCTGCCGTGGATTTGGCGGCCCGCCTATGGGGAAAATGCCCCGGCGAAGATCGCTAAGAAGGCCCAGAAGAAGCCGCAGCCGTGAGGCCCCCCCCCGTTTGCGATCCTGCTAACGCTGTGTTCGATCGCAACAGCCCACGAGGGCCGCCCGAATACCTCGTCGTGATCTTGAACGCTTATGAGTCCGAAAGATCCATTTCGAACGCTTGGCTGAGCCGCAGATGGGCGAACGTCTCTTGGACCAGCGGGGAAAGCCCCCGCAGAACAAGTCGCCCGCCGGAGGCGTGAATGAGCTTGTTCAGCGACATCAGCCGGGCGACGAAAGCGCTATCGACCATGTCCAACCGGGACAAGTCGACGACGACATGGGCGTGGGCGTTTCTGCGCTGGAGTGACTTGACAAGTTGATCGACGTCCCAGGGTTCCGGTGTTCGGCCCGGCAGAATCTCCAGTTCGGTGACGTCACTCGGCAAGCGTTGGCGGCACCACAGATGATATCCGCACTCCGAACACGGCGCGTCGAACCGGGGCATGGCCGGCTCGTAGGGCAACGTGTTCGCGCAAATCGGGCACTGATGGGCCGATTCACCCGTCGTTTCCTTGTCTTCACGATTCATCGAAGCACTGCCGTCTGAAGTTCGGAAAAAAACCCTCAATGAGAATTATAACATTTCCGGCGAGAACAACAACGCAGGGAAAGACACCGGAGGGGATCGCGTGCTCCAATCTAAATTTCCGAATCCTGGCCGTGGCCGCTAGTCCTCGCGTGGTTCGAGCCAGATTTTGCGGGACGCCATTTGATTCCCGTCGTTTTGGCTTAGAATCAGATTGGGCATTCCTGCATCAACCCATTGACGCGAAGGTCGATTATGAAGTCCCTCTCCATCATCGGCATGTCGATTTTGGCGTGCGTGATCTACGGGATACTCCACGATCAGATCACGGCCCGCTTGTGCCTGGAGTATTTTACCATCTTTCACGCCCCAGTCTTCCGGACGGATGATCCGACCCTGCTCGGCATCGGTTGGGGGATTCTCGCAACCTGGTGGGTGGGTCTGATTCTGGGAGTGCCGTTGGCAATTGTGGCTCGTGGTGGGAAGTTGCCAAAGCGTTCCCCAGCAGAGTTGATCCGACCGATGACGACGCTAATGGTGGTCGCTGCCAGTGTCGCAACCATTGCTGGGATTGTCGGCTTTATTGCAGCCTCGAATGGCTGGATTGGGATGGCCGAACCGTGGGCGTCACGGATCCCACCGGAAAGGCACGTCCTCTTCTTGACCGACCTGTGGGCGCACAATGCAAGCTACGGTGTTGGCTTCATGGGCGGGCTTGCCATGATAGCCCTTATCTGGCGAGGCCGTTTGCTCGAAGGTCTTGAGGCAAACATCAAGGCAGATCAAACGAGCTGAACACGCCCAGGTTCATCCTCGCTTACGCTTGAATCCGCATCGTGCGGCGGATAGGCTATGGCCTTTGTGCCTCGCAGTTGCGCAGGCAGCCGGGCTTGGACTTCCGCCGCGTCCTGCACAACGAGATCAAGGCCGGTTGCCACGCTTTGCCTGAAACGATCTGTCGGCACACGACGCCCCTTGGAACATTGAAAGCCCTATGAGCGACGCCAACCTTTCGTCCTTTATCTGGTCCGTCGCTGATCTGTTGCGGGGCGACTATAAACAGTCCGAGTACGGCAAGGTCATCCTGCCTTTCACCGTGCTGCGCCGACTGGATTGCGTGCTGGAGAAGACCAAGCCCGCGGTGCTGGCGGAATTGGAGAAACGAGAGAAAGCCAAGCTGCATCCTGAACCGTTTTTGCTGCGGAAGTCCGGGCAACTGTTCTACAACACGTCGCCGCTGGACATGAAAAAGCTGATGGGCGACCAGGACCACATCAAGGAGAACCTGTTCGCGTACATGCAGGCGTTCTCGCCTGCCGTGCGGGACATTTTCGAATCCTTCGAACTTCCACACGCAGATTGACCGGCTGGCCAAGTCCGGGCTGCTGTATCTGGTGGCCGAGAAGTTCGCCAACATCGACTTGCATCCGGAGGCCGTCAGCAATGCGCAAATGGGCGTTGTGTTCGAGGAGCTGATTCGCAAGTTTGCGGAAATCTCCAACGAGATCGCCGGCGAGCACTTCACGCCGCGCGAAGTCATCCGGTTGATGGTCAATTTGCTGTTCGTCGAAGACGACGAAGCGCTGACCAAGCCCGGCGTGGTGCGGTCCCTGTACGATCCCACGGCCGGCACGGGCGGCATGTTGTCCGTGGCCGGCGAGCACTTGGCCGGCATGAATCCCAACGCCCGCCTGGACAACACGGGCATCAGCACCTATGTCTGGATCGTCAGCAACCGCAAGCCGGTGCATCGCAAGGGCAAACTGCAACTGATCGACGCCAGCAGCTTCTGGCAGAAGATGCGGAAGAGCCGGGGGAGCAAACGCAAGGAACTGAGCCCGGAGCACATCAAGGAAATCACGCGGCTGTTTGGCGAGTGTCGTGAGGCGTATCTCGACGAAACCGGCGGCGAAATCAGTAGCAGACACATTCCATGTGCCGTTTGCAGCCCCAATTCTGCAAGCGGCGGACGGCAGACGGAGTCTGCCTGCAACCGTATCCCGATCAGCCGCATCTTCAAGAACGAGGACTTCGGTTACCGCACGATTACGGTCGAGCGCCCGGTGCGCGACGAGGCAGGCAGCATCGTGAAGGCCACGAAGGGCAAGCTGAAAGGCAAGCCGCAGCCGGACGCCAACCTGCGCGACACCGAGAACGTGTTGCTGGGCGAGGACGTCCAAACGTATCTCAAGCGCGCAGTGCTGCCGCACGCTCCCGATGCATGGATCGACCACGACAAGACGAAAGTCGGCTACGAAATACCGTTCAACCGGCACTTCTACGTGTTCAAGCCGCCGCGCGATCTGGCCGAGATCGACGCCGACTTGAAGATCGTCACCGACCGCATCCTGACGATGATCGGAGGGCTGTCGAAGTAGCAGGCACATTCCATGTGCCGTCCGCCGTTATGATAAAATCAACCCTCGCACCTTCGCCTTCTGCTACGGCGATTGGAATGTGCCTGCTACCGCAACAACGAGGTCAACTAACCATGAACGACTACGACGAACTGTTAAGTTCTGTGAAAGAGCAGGCTGTCGGGCTACAATCTCTGCATCGACTGGCGGTCGAGCAATTGACGCCCATCGTGGAAGGCATCCTGCGATCGCGGAGCCGTGACGTGCGACACATCGAGCACACGCTGGATCGACTGTTGGACCATTGCTGCTATGAACCGGCATTGCTCCTTTATCGTCGGTTGTGCCGCCACTACTGGGAGATCGACCCGGTCGGGACGGCGAGCTACGTCAACGCCTATCGCGAACTCTGGGACAGCCCCGATCAAGAGCAGCCAGCTTCCCAGCCACTAAACCACTTTGTTGCGCCGCTGGAAATCGTTAAACTGTTCGGCGATCATGACACGTTTTGGATGCCACCCGGGAGCTGAAAGCGAGTCTGTACGAAGCGGCGGAATGACAAGGCTTAGGGGGTCGGGGGGGGGAAAAAAAAAATTTTTTGGGAAATTTTTGAGACAAACAACCACCACCCCGGGGGGGCGAAAAT